>JACCDO010027806.1_pt1 | contig 17719 bp, 17 predicted proteins | sample 7446101 | NCBI WGS metagenome assembly JACCDO01 (sample SAMN15323440, study PRJNA562643) | freshwater metagenome | isolation source: river surface water | place: USA:Blue River Watershed | collected 2017-08-16 | reverse complement strand
GTCCACCATCACCACCGGAACGCCGTGAATCGCCAGGGCACAGGCCATGGTCAGTCCAGTGATGCCACCGCCTACCACCACCACAGGGTGAACCGCAGAGCTTTGTCCCTTGAGCTCGGGTGGGGTCTCAAACGGGTACTGAGGCAACTCGTAGCCCGAGCCTGCGGTGTGCTCATAGCCATTGGTGAAGATGGGTGCGCGATAAGCCGTAGTGTTCATGGCAACGGTCTCCAGTTCGAGGTTCGGGCCAGTTTACAACTGCCCATTCGAGGGCAGGTGGGCTGACCCACTCAGCTCATTGCGCTGGGTCAATCACTCGGCCGTCTTCCAGCCATAGGCTGCGCTCGCACAGGTCTTGGGCAAAAGACTGATGTTGCTCGGCCAAGATCACGCAAAGGCCTTTTTGCCGCAAACTCAGCAAGGCGTTTTGCAATGCATCAATGACTTTGGGGGCCAGGCCTTCGGTGGGTTCGTCCATCAACAAGACCAAGGGCTGACCCAACAAGGCCCGCGCGATGGCCAGCATTTGTTGCTCGCCACCGCTCAGTTGCGACCCCCAATGATGAAGTCTGGGTTTGAGGCTTTGGAACAAATCGATCACCTCTTCCAACTCAAAGCTCGGGCTTGAGTCGGGTCTGGGCCCGCGCGCATGCAGGCCCATTCGCAAGTTTTCCATCACGGTGAGGTCGGTGAAGATGCGCCTATCCTGCGGGACCAAAGCAAGACCTGCCCTGGCCCTTTGGTGGGCGGGCCAGGTTTGGGCCGCCTGGCCCTGAATATCAAAGCGCTGTGCACGGTGAGAGGTCCAGCCACTCAGTCCCATGAGCAAGCTCGACTTGCCCGCGCCGTTGCGCCCCAATACCGCCAAGGCTTCGCCAGCCTGCAAACTCAAGGACACCTCGAACACCGCTTGTGCAGGCCCCCACCACACGCTGAGTTGATTCACCTGAAGCAAGGGCGTGGAGGCATGCTTCATTCGCGACCCCCAAAGTAAATGGCTTTGGCTTCAGGCATGCGGCGCACTTCATCGGGATGACCTTGAGCCACCAAGCGCCCATGGGCCATCAGCACCATGTCATCGGCAAAACCGAAAACCGCATCCAAACTGTGTTCGGTGAAAACCACGGCGATGCCTTCATCGTGGGTCAATCGACGAACGGTTTGCATGAGCGAAATTCGCTCATCGCGGCCCAGGCCTGTGGTGGGTTCGTCCATCAAGAGCACACGGGGCCGTTGGCACAGGCACAAGGCCAGCTCAAGCCGCTTGACCCATCCATACGACATGCCAGCAGGCGTTTGCCACGCCTGGTCGGCTAGGCCGAGTTGGTGCAGGTGGTGCATGGCTTCGTCTTTGCATTGATGGGCCAAAGGGGTGAACAGGCCACGCCACCAGCCCCAACTCAGTTGTTTGTGTTTGGCCACAAGGGCAAGTTGGACTTGCACCAATGCGGGCAGATGCATGAAAGTCTGCGCGATCTGGAATGTTCGGCCCACGCCCATTTGCCAGATGGCTTGAGGCTCGTGCAGATTGACGCGTTGACCAGCGATGCGCACTTCACCCGTGTCGGGCTGGAGTTGCCCGTTGAGCAAATTGAAGGTGGTGGACTTGCCTGCGCCATTGGGACCCATGAGGGCCAGCATTCGGCCAGGCATCACCGAAAGGCTCAAACCATCGACAGCGCGCACGCCACCAAATGATTTGCTCAATCCGTGCGCTTCAAGCAAGGCCGGCTCAGCCATGTTTGAGTTCCTTTGAAGGCCTTGTGCCCTCGCTCTGCAAGCTTTGTGGCAAAAGCCCGGCTAGCCCCTTGGGCAATCCCATCACCAGCAGCAATAAAAGCAAGCCCATCGCGGCGCGCCAGTGTTCCACGCTTCGGATCAGCGCATCGTGAAGTCCAACCCAAGCGGCTGCGCCCAGCACTGCGCCCAAGCCATGTTGCCAACCTCCCAGCATCACCATGAGCAGACCGTCAATGGATTGGCTCACGCTCAGGGCTTGAGGACTCACACTGCCTTTGGCAAACACAAATAGCGCCCCCGATGCACCTGCCAAAGCGCCCGCCCAAACAAATGCTGACCAGCGCAAGGCTTTGACTGGCAAGCCCAGGACCAAAGCCCGTTGAGGCGATTGCTGAGCCGCTTGCAATGCCACGCCTGCGGGCGAACTCAAAAAGCGATGCAAAGCCCACCCCAACACCACATTCAGCCCCAGCCCAAACCCCAGCAAGGCTTGGGGCGATTGCCAAGTGGCACTGGGCCATACGCCGGTCAGGCCGTTGCTACCGCCGGTCACGCTTTCCCATTGATGAGCCACGGCCCAAACCACTTGCGCCATGGACAAAGTGATCATGGCCAAGTAAACGCCAATGTGGTTGATGCACAAAGCCCCCAAGGCCCATGCCGCAAGGCCCGAAACCAAAGCCCCGCCCGCGACACCAGCGATCAAGTCCCAACCCCAAACCAAGTGGAGGGCCGCTGCCGCGTAAGCGCCAAGTCCAAAGTAAGCCGCGTGACCAAAGGTGTGCAAACCAGCAGGACCCAGCAAGAGGCGAAGCCCAGATGCATAGAGCATGGCGATGCCCACATCTATGCCCAGCACCCAGAAATAACTGCCATGGTCTTGCAACCAGGGCCAAGCCACCAACAACCACAAGCCCATCCACCACCAAGGTCGTCGAGCGTGACTGGATTCAGGGGCGGCATCTGAGGGCTGTGGGTTGACTTTGAGCGGACGGCCCATCAATCCCCAAGGCCGCCAGATGAGCACCACCACCATGAGTGCAAAGGTGAGGGCTTGAGACCATTGCGACCACACCACGTCGACGCCACCCCAACGGGTTGTTCCCAAGGCCACGCACATCGATTGAATGGCGGTGATCAATAAAGCGGCTAGACCAGCGCCATGAATGGACCCCATGCCCCCAATGATGACCACGGCGAAAGCGTCGCCTATGCGCTGCACATCCAAGGCCAGCGACGCGGGTTCGCGCGGCAGTTGCAAAGCGCCACCCAATCCAGCCAGACCACAACCCAAGGCCAGCACCGACACAAAAAGCCATTGGGGCCTGACGCCAAGTGCTGCGGTCATGAGTCGGTCCTCGGTGGCCGCGCGCACTTGCATGCCCCATTCGCTTCGGTTGACCCATTGGTGCAGCAGCCACCAGCACACGGGCGCGAGAATCACCAAAAACACATCGTAGGTCGGCAAACGATGCCCCCACAATTCCTGAGATCCTGACAATCCGGGCGCTCGCATGCCCAGCAGGTCTTCGGGCCCACAGATCCAAAGTGTGATGTCTTGCAACAGCAGCAAGACCGCAAAGGTCGCGAGCAATTGAATCAATTCGTTGCGTCCCTCGATGGGGCGAAGGACCAAGACTTGCAGCAAAGCCCCCATCAACGCAGTGATGGCAGCGGCAATCGGAATGGCCATCCAAAACCCGAGTTGAGGCCAAAAAGGGGAGAGGAGTGTGGTGAGCCCTTCGCTCAGGCCATAAGCCAGATAAAGGCCTAGCATGAAGAAGGAGCCATGCGCGAAATTGAGCACGCGCGTGACACCAAAAATCAGCGATAAGCCACTGGCCAATAAGAACAAAGAGGCAGCACTGGCAAGCCCATTGATCAGGTGCAAGGCCAGACCAGATGCACTCATGGCTTCACCCCAATCAGGGCGCAGGTCTTAGGCGTTTGACCTCGGCATCGCTGGGCTGATGGGACGCGCCATCGCGGTACTGAAAGTCAACCATCACCCCCTGGCCATTGACCTGACGGGTGCGACCCACATAAGCCCCCATGGTCGATTGGTGGTCCTGGGTGCGAAAGCTCACAGGCCCAAAAGGCGATTGAAGGCTGAGGCCTTTGAAGGCTTTGACCAGCGATTCCGAATCGGTTTTGCCAGCGCGCTTCAGACCTGCGGCAATGGCCTGAATGGTGGTGTAGCCCACCACCGAACCCAAGCGGGGGTGTTCTTTATAGGCGCTTTGGTAGGCCTTTAAAAAAGCCGTGTGCTCAGGGGTTTGAATGCCCTGCCAAGGGTAGCCCGTGACCACCCAACCGTTGGGCGTTTCTTGTTTGAGCGTGTCCAGGTATTCGGGCTCGCCGGTGAGCAAGCTCACCACGGTGCGCCCTTCAAAGAGGCCGCGGGTGTTGCCCTCGCGAACGAATTTGGCGAGGTCTGCGCCAAACAAGACGTTGAAGATGGCGTCGGGTTTGGCATCGAGCAAGGCTTGCGTCACTGCACCTGCATCGACTTTGCCAAGGGGCGGCGCTTGCTCGGCCACAAATTCAACTTGAGGTTGCGCGGCCTTGAGCAGTTGCTTGAAGGTTTCTGCAGCCGATTGACCGTATTCGTAGTTGGGATAAACAATGGCCCAGCGGCGCTTATTGGCTTTGACCGCTTCAGGCACCAGCATGGACGACTGCATGTAGGTGGAGGCGCGCAACCTGAAGGTGTAAGCGTTGCCCTTTTCCCAGGTGATCTTGTCGGTCAAGGGTTCGCTGGCCAAAAAGAAAACGCGGTTGCGACCCGCCCAATCCGACACCGCCAAGCCCACGTGGGAGAGGAAGGTGCCCGCCAGCACATCGACTTTTTCGCGTCGCACCAACTCTTCGGCAGCGCGCACCGCCTCGGAGGGGTTGGCGTTGTCGTCGCGCGTGACCAGTTTGAGGGGGCGGCCCAGAACGCCACCCGATGCGTTGATCTGATCCACCGCAAGCTCCATGCCCTTGAGGTAAGGGCCCAAAAATGCAGCTTGGGCTTTGTAACTGTTGATTTCTCCGATGACGATGGGTTCATTGGCCTGAGCGGCGCTGCCCAAGGCCAGCATCAGCAACCCCAACAGCTGGCGAGACAGGGTATTCATCAGCGGGAACATGATTTCAGTCTCCGATTAATCAGGGAAAACGCGAATGATGACATGATTTCTCATTGCCTTTGGCTATCGTGCGGATTAATAAACACGATTAGAAACGGTCTTGTACATCCAGTAACCTAGGTTTGTCCTTGACAAAAGATCAAGGCCATTTTCAACCCAAAGGAGATCCAAACATGGCAGCACTCAAAGGCTCCAAAACGGAAGAGAACCTGAAAGCCGCTTTCGCTGGCGAGTCTCAGGCCAACCGCCGTTACCTGTATTTCGCAAACAAGGCAGACGTGGAAGGCCAAAACGATGTGGCCGCATTGTTCCGCTCAACCGCCGAAGGTGAAACCGGTCATGCCCACGGTCACCTGGAGTGGCTGGAGCAGTGTGGCGACCCCGCCACCGGCTTGCCCATTGGCTCGACCCGTCAAAACTTGGCCGCTGCTGTGGCTGGCGAAACCCACGAGTACACCGACATGTACCCTGGCATGGCCAAGACCGCTCGCGATGAAGGCTTTGACGAAATCGCCGATTGGTTTGAAACGCTGGCCAAGGCTGAGCGTTCGCATGCCAACCGCTATGCCAAAGCCCTGCAAGAGCTGGTCGACTGATCCAGCCCCTGAGGCCTGAGCGCTGCCCCGCATTGGGGCAGCGTTTTTTCCTCAGTGGCAAATCCCATCATTCCAGATGCACCTGTTGAACCATTCAGATAAAAGGTAAACGAAATGGCCAGAGAAGGTAGCCTTGAGGCACCCACCCGACACCCCATAGATTGGAAGAGCGACAACTTCTGGGACGAAGAGGCCTGCTTCAAAGAGATGGAGCGCATCTTTGACATCTGTCATGGTTGCAGGCGCTGCGTGAGCCTTTGCGGTTCATTCCCCACCTTGTTCGATCTGGTGGATGAAAGCCCCACCATGGAGTTGGACGGGGTCAAAAAAGAAGATTACTGGAAGGTGGTCGACCAATGCTATTTGTGTGATCTGTGCTACCTCACCAAATGCCCTTATGTGCCACCTCACGAGTGGAATCTGGATTTTCCGCACACCATGTTGCGCGCCAAGGCCATCAAATTCAAAAAGGGTGAAGTGGGTGTAGGTGAACGTTTTCTTGCCAGCACCGATGTGCACGGTCAGTTCGCCGGTATTCCCATCGTGGTTCAAGTCGCCAATGCCATCAATGCCACCAAACCTGCTCGCCAATTGATGGAGTCCACCCTGGGCGTCGATGCCCAAGCTTGGTTGCCCAAGCTGGCAGACCGCAAATTCAGGTCGCAGGCCCCAAAGTCCCGTTCGCAAACTGCGGTTCAGGGCGAGCGCACACCCGGCAAGGTGGTGATTTACTCAACCTGTTACGTCAATTACAACGAGCCCGGCATTGGCATGGACTTGCTCAAGATCTTGGATCACAACGAGATTGCCTATGAGTTGGTGAGCAAAGAAAAGTGCTGCGGCATGCCCAAGCTGGAGTTGGGTGACTTGGACTCGGTGGACGCCAACAAGCAAGTCAACATTCCCATCCTGGCGAGGTATGCCCGCGAAGGCTATGCCATCCTCAGTGCGGTGCCCAGTTGCACGCTGATGTTCAAACAAGAACTGCCGCTGATGTACCCCGATTGCGAAGACACGCAGGCGGTCAAAGAAGCCATGTGGGATCCGTTCGAATACCTCATGGCCCGCAAACGAGATGGCTTGCTCAAAACCGATTTCAAGCAAGCCTTGGGCAAGGTGAGCTACCAAGTGCCTTGCCACGGGCGAGTGCAAAACATCGGCAAGAAAACCGAAGAGATGTTCAAGCTCTTGCCCGGCACTTCGGTTCACACCATTGAGCGTTGCTCTGGCCATGCCGGAACGTTTGGCGTGAAAAAACAATTTCACCAACAGGCCATGAAGATCGGCAAGCCGGTGTTCAAACAAATGGCCAGCCACAAAGACGGTGGCTTGCCCGACTACATTTCGTCGGACTGCCCCTTGGGGGGGCACCACATTGCTCAGGGCTTTGAGGTCAACGGATTGGGCGCGCCCGAGTTGCAGCACCCCATCAGCCTCATGGCCAAAGCCTACGGATTGAAGTGAGAAGGACATCGCCATGCAAACCACGGGTCACATCGCCATCGACAACCTGATGAGCCTGGAGGCTTATTCCAAGTACCGCAAGTCGCACAAGGCCGACATCATTGCCCATCGCCGACTCAGAACCGTTGCTCTGGGCGATCACATGACGCTTCAGTTCGAAAGCGAGTTGTCCATCCGCTATCAGATTCAAGAGATGTTGCGCATCGAAAAAATCTTTGAAGAAGAGGGCATCCAATCTGAAATCGATGCCTACGCACCGCTGGTCCCAGATGGCAGCAACTGGAAGGTGACGCAACTCATCGAATACCCCGACATCAATGAGCGCCGCCGCGAACTGGCCAAACTCATTGGTGTTGAAGACCGCATGTTTGTTGAGGTGGAGGGGCATGCGCGGGTTCATGCCATCGCTGACGAAGATCTGGACCGTGAGACTGACGAGAAAACCTCGTCCGTGCATTTTTTGCGGTTTGAACTCACCCCGGCCATGTGCGCCAGCGTCAAGGCAGGTGCATCGGTTAAGCTCGGATGTGATCACACGCATTACCCTGCGCATGTGAGCATTTCTCCCGAAACCCTGGCCAGTCTTGCCGCCGATCTCAAGGACTGAGCCCACCTTGTTTGCATCCGATGCTGTTTCTGCTGTCACCCGCAAAGACACTTGATTACGAATCGCCACTAAGCGACTTGCCTCACACCTTGCCCGACATGGTCGATGCTTCGGCCGAGTTGATTGCTGTTCTCAAACGCAAAAAACAAGCCGAGATCGCTGAGTTGATGAATTTGAGCGACACACTGTCTCAACTCAATGTTCAGCGCTACAAAACCTGGAGTCCCAAATTCACAGCAGCCAATTCGCGGCATGCTGTGCTTGCCTTCAATGGCGATGTCTACGAAGGGCTGGACGCCAAAACCCTCAAGCCCACACAGCTTGAATGGGCCCAGCGCCACGTGCGAATCCTCAGCGGTCTTTATGGTGTGCTCAGACCCATGGACTGGATGCAGCCCTATCGATTGGAAATGGGCACGGCGCTAGAGACTCCGCGTGGCCGCAACCTCTATCAGTTCTGGGGTGAACGGATCGCGCAAGCATTGAACGATGAACAAACTGGCGACAAGCAGCCCGTGATCGTCAACTTGGCGTCCCAAGAGTATTTCAAAGCCGTGGATCGAAAGGCCTTGCGTGCCCGTGTGGTGACTTGCGAATTTGAAGATCACAAGTCTGGCCAATACAAGGTCATCAGTTTTTTTGCCAAGCGTGCGCGTGGCCTCATGGCTCGCTACGCCATCACGCACCGCGTCAAAACCGTGGCGGCACTCAAAGGCTTCGACAGCGAAGGCTATGCTTTTGCACCAGAGGTTTCCGACGACGATCATCTGGTGTTTCGCCGGCATCAGAGCGGGAGCTGAACCATGCAGGTTCTGGCCAAGGGCCTGAGCTTTGAAGTTGAAGACACCGGCGAGAAAGACCGTTTTCCAGTGTTGCTGGTGGCGGGCATGGGCATGCAGTTGATCGGTTGGCCTCCGCCCTTTGTTCGAGGTTTGCACCGTTCAGGCTTCAGGGTCATTCGCTTTGACAACCGCGACATGGGCCTGTCCAGCAGCATGGATCATCTGGGCACACCCAGCGTGATGATGTCGGTCATCAAGCAAAAAATCGGTCTCAGGCTCAACCCGCCCTACACCTTGAACGACTTGGCCGACGATGCGCTGGCTGTGCTGGATCAACTGCAAATCGCTCGCGCACACGTGGTGGGCGTGAGCATGGGCTCCATGGTTGCGCAGCGCATGGCGCTCTTGTCCCCTGAACGCATGATGAGCTTGACCTTGCTCATGACCAGCAGCGGCGCGCCCGGCTTGCCCGGGCCTGAACCCAAAGTGTTGAAGGCCATGATGGTGCCGTTGGCACAACCAGGTTCAGCACAAAGCCGAGAAAACAGTTTGCGGTTTTTGCGCGCCTTGGCCAGCCCCGGCTTTCCTTATCCGCCCAATGTGCTTGAGGAATTCATCGATCAGTGCATGGCCAGAAGCGACAGACCGCAAGGTGCATTGCGCCAAGCCCTGGCGGTTGCGGCCGATGAAGACCGCCATCACGAACTGGGTCAAATCCGAACACCCACCTTGGTGATTCATGGGCGGGAAGACCCCATCTTGCCTTGGCCTTGTGGCTTGGACGCAGCTCAGCGCATCCCCTTTGCCGAATGGCAACTCATAGACGGCATGGGCCACGATTTCCCGCCCGGTGTGGTTGCCCGTATGCTTGAGCATCTGCTTCCCTTTTTGCATTCGCACACCTGATGAACACGCCAGACCAGTCTCAACTGGGCAAGCGGTCGTCCTATGTGGACCGCTACGACCCCAGCCTGCTTTTTCCCATTCCCCGCGCCCAGCAACGCCATGAGATTGGCGTGGGCGAATCCTTGCCTTTTGTGGGCGCCGATTGTTGGAATGCGTTTGAGCTCAGCTGGCTCAACCCCAAGGGCAAGCCCATGATTGCCATGGCCCGAATCACCATTCCTTGTGAATCCACTCACTTGGTCGAGAGCAAGTCCTTCAAGCTTTACCTCAACAGTTTCAACAATTCCACGTTCAGCGATGCCCAGCAGGTGCGCGAGTGTTTGCGAAACGACTTGAGCGCAGCGATTTGGTCGGGTGGGGCAGTTCGCGCTGGTGCTGGGGTCACCCTGATCGAACCCGATCAGTTCGACGCCGAAGCGATTCAGGAGCTCGATGGCGTCAATCTGGATCGCCTTGATTTGGAGTGCAGCGACTACACGCCCGCGCCCCATTGGCTCAGCGCCAACATGGACGAACAGCCGGTGAGCGAAACGCTGGTCAGCCGTTTGCTCAAAAGCAATTGTTTGGTCACGGGCCAGCCCGATTGGGGCAGTGTGCAGATTCGCTACAGCGGGCCGCAGATCGATCAGGCGGGTCTCTTGCGTTACATCGTGAGCTTTCGCAACCACAATGAATTCCATGAACACTGCGTCGAGCGCATCTTCATGGACATCTGGCAAAAGTGCAGGCCCATTCAGTTGCAGGTTTATGCGCGCTACACCCGAAGGGGCGGGTTGGACATCAACCCATGGCGCAGCAGCTACCCCGATGCCTTGCCGCGCAACGTCAGGACCGCGAGGCAGTGAGTGGCCTGAGTCAGTGGGTGCTCCACTCTTCGCCTAATGCTTGGGCCTGCTCTAGGACCATTCGCTTGGAGGCCTCTTCTTTACACCGATTGAGATGGGGTGCCATTCAAAACAAATCAGCTTGGTTTGCGTCTTCTGCAACCTGATGGGGCGAAGGGTTGTGACTCAAAGCCTCGGCCGCGTCTTTTTTAATCAGAGAGCCCACGCGAACGCCAAGCAGCCTGATGCGCCGGCTGAAGTCCACCCGCTTGAGGCAAAGCCCAGCCTCGCGCCGTATGTCTTCGGCTTTGGAAATGGCGTGGGTCAGCGTCCTGTCGCGCGTCACCGCTTGAAAATTGTCGTAACGGATCTTGATGCCCACGGTCTTGCCCACGTAGCCTTTGCGCGCGAGGTCTTGCGAGAGGCGCTGGCACAAGTCGGTGAAGACGCGCCCCAATTCATCGCGGTCGGCCTTGACGTGCAAATCGCGCTCAAAGGTCGTTTCACGGCTCATGCTCACAGGCTCGCTTTGGGTCTCGATGGGGCGCTCATCTCGACCCCAGGCGGCATCGTGCAGCCAAGCGCCGTGGGTTTTGCCGAACGTCTCCATCAACCAAAAGCGATCACGCGCCGCCAGCTCGCCAATGGTTTGGATGCCATGGGTTTTGAGCCGCTCGTCGGCCTTGGGGCCAATGCCATTGATCTTTCGGCAGGGCAGGGGCCAGATCAGGGTTTGCAAATCGGCTTCGTGAACCACCGAGATGCCATTGGGTTTTTGAAATTCACTCGCCATCTTGGCCAGCAATTTGTTGGGGGCCACCCCAATCGAGCAGGTCAGGCCAGTGGCATTGAAGATGCTCTTTTGAATCAGCCGCGCGAGTACGCGCCCCCCCTCGCGTTGGCCGCCGGGCACCTCTGTGAAGTCGATGTAGACCTCGTCCACGCCCCGGTCTTCCATCAGGGGCGCGATATCGGTGATGACGGCTTTGAATTGCCGCGAAAACTGCCGGTAGCGTTCGAAGTCCACCGGCAATAACACGGCATCGGGGCAGAGCTTGGCGGCCTTCATCAAGCCCATGGCAGAGCCAATGCCAAATTGCCGAGCGGGGTAGGTGGCCGTGGTGATCACGCCTCGCCCTGTGTAGCCCGACAGCTTGGGGAAAAACGCCAAAGGGATGAAGGCCAGCCGCTGAGAAAAATTCGCTTCGGTCCACTCTTGATCGGGAAAGGCCAACTGAAGTTGGCTCAGCAAGTCGTCTTCTTTGCGTCGCCCGCCGCCAATGACCACGGGCAAATCTTTGAGTTGCGGGTAACGCATGAGCTCACACGACGCATAAAAGGCGTCCATGTCCAAATGGGCAATGCGTCTAGGCTTTGGGCTGGTGCTCACCCCTGAAGCATAGCGTTTGAGTCTGGGCTCAATGCGCCATGACATTGATAATGGATTGGTCTTTAACTCTCATGGAATTGCAACCATGCCAACGATTCGAGTCGAAATGTTTGAAGGCAGAACGCCTGAACAAAAGCGCGAACTGGTCAAGGCCTTGACCGAGGCCTGCGAAAAAACCTTGGGCAGTCCGCCCGAGAGCGTGGACATCTTGCTCTTTGACATCCCCAAAGCCCATTGGTCGACTGGGGGTCAGTTGTGGAGCGAGCGCAAATAGCGGCTTGAACAAAGCCAGTCTGCCGTTCAAAGGCCGTGACTTCTGAAGCCTTTGAGCGGCGGCAGATCTGGGAAGACGGGATCGCGCTTTTCTTTCATGGCCGTGATGGCTTCGCGCACATTGGCATTGCTCCAGATGGCGCCTTGCAACCAGCCCATGTGCCGCAAGCCATCTTCAACGCTGTGGTCGCGCACATAGTGCAAGACTTGTTTGGTGCCCCAAATCGCCACAGGAGGCTTGAGGCTGATGGCCTTGGCTGCCTCCAGGGCCGCTTCAACGCAGGCCTCGTGACTTGGCAAAACCTCGTTGACCATGCCCCATGCCATGGCTTTTTCGGCGCTCAGGCGTTTGCCGGTATAGGCCAGTTCCTTGACCAGTGCCATGGGCAAGAGTTTGGGCAAACGCTGCAAAGTGCCCACATCGGCCACCATGCCGATGTTGATTTCCTGGATGCAGAAAAACGCATCGGCTGAACAGTAACGCAAGCAACCGGCGGTGACGAGGTCCACCGCGCCGCCAATGCATCCCCCTTGAATCGCAAAAATCACCGGCATGCGCAAGGCCTCGAGCAAGCTGAAGGTGTGTTGCAAATCGGTGAGCAAATCAAACACGGCAGAGCGCCCTTCGGCGGTTTGCTCATCCATTTGGATGCTGCCGCCAAAGGTGGCCAAGTCCATCCCCGCGCTGAAGTGTTTGCCCGTGCTTGAAATCACCAATGCGCGCGCCCATCCGCTTTGGTGCAACTCGGTGAGGTGATCGTGCAACTCCCGCCAAAACTGCGGGTGCATGGTGTTCATGGCCTCAGGGCGATTGAGCACCAAATGCGCGAAGTGGGGCTCACGCCTCAGTTCAAAGCAGGGCGTGGACATGATCAGGCCCGCGGGAAAGTGCCAGGCAAGAGGATGCTTTCATCCACCTGGGCGATTTGTGTTCTGCCACAAAACGCCATGGACAGGTCGAGTTCCTTGTGAATGATCTCCAGCGCTTTGGTCACGCCAGCTTCGCCCATGGCACCTAGGCCATACAAAAATGCGCGGCCGATGTAAGCGCCCTTGGCACCTAGCGCGAGGGCGCGCAAGACATCTTGTCCGCTGCGCACGCCGCCGTCCATGTGCACTTCGATCTGCTCACCCACCGCCTTGACGATGGCGGGGAGGGCTTCAATGCTGCTTTGTGCGCCATCGAGTTGTCGTCCACCATGGTTGGACACGATGAGCGCATCAGCGCCAGAGTCCACTGCGCGCTGGGCATCTTCCACATCCTGAATCCCTTTGAGGATCAGCTTACCGCCCCATTGGCGTTTGATCCACTCGACATCGCCCCAGTTGAGGGCGGGGTCAAACTGCTTGGCGGTCCATTCGCTGAGTGAGCCCATGTTGTCCACGCCAGAGACATGACCAACGATGTTGCCGAACTGCCTTCGCGATGTGCCCAGCATGCCCATGCACCAGCGCGGCTTGGTGGCCATGTTGATGAGGTTGGCCAGCGTGAGTTTGGGTGGCGCCGACAAACCGTTTTTCAAGTCTTTGTGGCGTTGGCCAAGGATTTGCAGATCCAAGGTGAGCACCAAGGCAGAGCAACCTGCCTTTTTGGCCCGATCGATGAGGCGTTCGATGAAGCCACGGTCGCGCATCACATAGAGCTGGAACCAAAAACCGGGTCCTGCGTGCTGGGCCACGTCTTCAATGGAGCAGATGCTCATGGTGGAGAGCGTGAAAGGAATGCCAAATCGTCTGGCGGCCCGAGCGGCGAGGATTTCGCCATCGGCATGTTGCATGCCTGTGAGCCCTGTTGGGGCAATGGCCACGGGCATGGCCACGGGCTGACCAATCATTTCGGATGCGGTGCTGCGGCCTTCCATGTTGACGGCCACACGCTGGCGAAACTTGATTTTCTGAAAATCATTTTCATTCGCCTGATAGGTGCTTTCGGTCCAGCTTCCTGAATCGGCGTAGTCGTAAAACATGCGCGGTACGCGGGATTGAGCGAGGCGGCGCAGGTCCTCGATGTTGGTGATCACGGTCATGGTTTGTGCTCCTCTATGACGCGGATGTTATAGGCTAGGGCTGGTTTTGAATCTAGGTGTCGTCACAGGGGCATCATGGCCAGGGTTGAATGCTCACCTGGGGCAAAAGGGTGCGGACATCGTGGGCTTCGCACAAAGCGGTGCCCGGATTGAGCAAGGCCGCAGAGCCAGCGGCCATGGCCGAGCGCAAGCAATCGGCGGGGGAACCCGCTTGCAGCCAAGCCCAGACGGCACCGGCCACAAAGCTGTCGCCAGCGCCTATGGTGGTGCGAGGCGAGACCTTCACTGAAGGGCTTTGCCACGCTGACTCAGCGCCCACCCAAAGCGCGCCACGCTCAGCCAGAGACACAGCCACCCATTGGGCTTGACCGGCCAGCACCAAAGAGCGTGCCGCTTGGACGATCTCGTGATCGTTGCTCAGGCGTTGTCCGCAAAGCTCAGCCAACTCTTTTTCGTTGGGCTTGTAGAGAAGAACGCCTTCGGCCAAGGCCTGGCGCAGCAAAGGGCCATGGCTGTCGAGCACCACGGGAATGCCCTTGGCGCGCGCCGCACGAATGAGTTGGGCGTAGGCGTCATCTGGGATGCCAGGCGCTGCTCCACCGCTCAACACCAACACCCGGTTGGGCAAATGGCTGCACACCCAATCGCGACAAGCAAGCCACTCGCTGGTTTGAACCGAGGGGCCGGGCAATACAAAGCGGTAGTCCTGTGCCGACTTGAGTTCGTGCACCGAAAAACTTTGGTGCATGTTGGCTTCAATGGGGATGATGTGATGCTGAACGCCCTCTTGATCGAGCAGTTGCGTGTGGTGCGCACCGCTCACACCACCGCTCAGGTGGCAAGACACGACGTTGACTCCCAAACGATGCAGCACGCGTGCCACATTGACACCGCCACCACCCGGATGATTGAGCACCGGGCCACACCTGAGTTTGTCGACAGGGCGAACTTCGTCCAGGGTGGTGAGGACATCCAGTGCGGGATTGAGGGTGAGGCAAAGAACGTCGGTCATGGCTGAACGCTCAGGTCCTCAGGCCAGCCGCTGTTGATGCCGCTCGATTTGCTGACGCACCTGTTCGGGTGCGGTGCCGCCCACTGTGTTTCTGGCGTTCAAAGAGCCACGCAGGCTCAAGACTGCATAAACGTCTTGATCGATGCTGGGGTGAAAGCCTTGCAACACCGAGAGCGGTAGTTCTGACAGGTCGCACTGGTGGCTGGCAGCCGCACGAACCGCATGGGCGACGATCTCGTGGGCATCGCGGAAAGGCAAGCCTTTTTTGACGAGGTAGTCGGCCAAATCGGTGGCAGTGGCAAAGCCGCGCTGAGCCGCTTGCTCCATGGACTGTGCATTGACGCTCAGGCCCCCTTCTTTTTGACCGGTAGTGGGGTTGAGCTGACCTCCCAGCATTTCAGCAAAGATGCGCAAAGTGTCTTTGAGCGTGTCGACGGTATCGAACAAAGGCTCTTTGTCTTCTTGGTTGTCTTTGTTGTAGGCCAAGGGTTGGCCCTTCATCAGGGTGATCAGGCCCACCAAATGCCCGACGACGCGGCCGGTTTTGCCGCGTGCGAGTTCGGGAACATCGGGGTTTTTCTTTTGCGGCATGATCGACGAGCCCGTGGTGAAGCGATCAGCGATTCGGATGAAGGCAAAGTTCTGACTCATCCACAAGATCAGCTCTTCAGACAGGCGAGACACATGAACCATGACCAGCGAAGCGGCGGCGGTGAACTCAATCGCGAAATCGCGGTCACTCACGGCATCCAAGCTGTTGAGGCAAAGCTGCGCTTCGCCGGACGCATCGACCATGCCAAGGGTGCGGGCCACTCTGGCGCGGTCCAGCGGATACGTGGTGCCAGCCAAGGCTGCACTGCCCAGGGGCAGGCAATTCGTGCGGCGGCGCACATCACGCATGCGATCGGCATCGCGCGCAAACATTTCCACATAGGCAAGGAGGTGGTGAGCAAAACTCACGGGCTGCGCCACTTGCAAATGGGTAAAGCCGGGCAGGATGACATCCACATGCTTGGAGGCCACTTCCACCAAAGCAAGCTGTACTTCGTTGAGCAAGCCCACGATGGCATCGATTTCATCGCGCAGCCAAAGTCGCACATCGGTGGCCACTTGATCGTTGCGACTGCGGCCAGTGTGGAGTCGCTTGCCCGCATCGCCCACGAGTTGGGTCAGGCGAGCTTCGATGTTGAGGTGCACATCTTCCAAATCGAGCTGCCATTCGAAATGGCCGCTTTCAATGTCTTGGGTGATTTGAGCCATGCCCCGCTGGATGTCGGACAAGTCTTGGGCACTGATGATGCCTTGGGCCGCCAGCATGTCGGCGTGGGCCAATGAGCCTCGGATGTCGGCCTGCCAGAGGCGCTTGTCAAAGAACACACTGGCGGTGTAGCGCTTGACCAACTCGCTCATGGGTTCGGAAAAGAGCGCAGACCAGGCTTGGGATTTTTTGTCGAGTTGGTTTGTCATGGTGGGGCGATTTTATGGGGCTGGGCTGATAATGGGGCTGTCAATGTCTCACCAAGGTCTCAACGTGCCGTCCACTGCCTCTCAACGTCTGGTCATTGCCACCCGCGAAAGCCGTCTGGCCCTCTGGCAAGCCCACCATGTTCAATCGCTTTTAAAGGCTCGGGGTTTTGAGGTCGACATCCTTGGGATGACCACCCAGGGCGATCAAATCCTCGACCGCAGCCTCAGCAAGGTGGGTGGCAAGGGTTTGTTCGTCAAGGAATTGGAAGTGGCCCTTGAGGAGGGGCGCGCCGATTTGGCCGTGCATTCGCTCAAAGACGTGCCCATGGACATGCCCGAGGGCTTTTCGCTGGCTTGTGTGATGGACCGCGAAGACCCGCGCGACGCTTGGGTGTCTTCTCAATACGCCACCTTGGCCGATGTGCCTCAAGGTGCTGTGGTGGGCACTTCCAGCCTGCGCCGCACCGTGCTGTTGCAGGCCATTCGTCCCGATCTGAAGATTGAACCACTCAGGGGCAACCTTGACACGCGATTGCGCAAGCTCGACGAGGGCCAGTATGCAGGCATCGTCTTGGCGGCCGCTGGGCTCAAGCGCTTGGGCCTGAGCGAGCGCATTCGCCATGTCTTTTCGACCGACGAGATGTTGCCCGCAGCTGGTCAAGGTGCTTTGGGCATTGAGGTCAGAACCGATCACGCCTCGTCTTTTCAAGCCTTGGCACCTTTGGCCCACTCGCCCACTTGGATGGCGGTGGCCGCAGAGCGTTCGGTCAGCCGTGCATTGGGCGGGAGCTGCTCCATGCCTTTGGCGGCCCATGCCACGTGGCAAGGGCATACCTTGCATTTGCGAGCTGCATGGGGCGACTTGGAAAGGCCGGGGCGCCTGGTGCGCAGCCAGGTTCAAGGCGAGGTGAAGGATTTGCAAGCCGCCGAGCGTTTGGGGCTCAACGCGGCCGCCGAGCTCAAACGACAGGGCGCGCATTGAAGACCAGCTGGGTGGTTCAGCCATGAAGCGGGTCATCCTCACCAAAGCCAAAGATGCCGATGCATCCGAAGGCGATGGGCCAACTGGATCGCCAGATTCGGCTGAACTGGGTTGGCCTGAACTGGGATGGGCTTGGACCCCCGTTCACTGGCCCTTGATTGAAATTGCACCCGTCACCGATTCCCCCACGGTGGCGCGCTTGCAAGGCGCATGGCGCGATTGGTCGCGCTGGCAGGCTGCGATTTGGGTGAGCGCGGCAGCGGCGAGGCACTTTTTCAGCCACAGACCCGCTGGCCATGAATGGGGTGAAGTCAAGGCATGGTGCACCGGCCCCGGCACCGCCAAGGACTTGCTGGGTCTTGGGGTTCCTGCCCACTGTCTGATTCATCCGGATGAGCGTTCTCCTCAGTGGGATTCCGAGGCGCTTTGGGAGTTGGTGAAAAACAATTTGCATGCGAATGCGCCAGTGCTTAGGGTCAGGGGACGCGATCACCAGCACGGCGAAGTGCAGGGCC
>JACCDO010131845.1_pt1 | contig 17720 bp, 16 predicted proteins | sample 7446101 | NCBI WGS metagenome assembly JACCDO01 (sample SAMN15323440, study PRJNA562643) | freshwater metagenome | isolation source: river surface water | place: USA:Blue River Watershed | collected 2017-08-16 | reverse complement strand
TAAAAATATTTATTTAAGCTTGGCTACTTTTTCTGCGTATTCCGCACGATAAAGATCTTCCAAGTGTGGTTCATTATGAATCTTAATACCTAGTTCGTGTGCAAATTCTGAAATCTTTTCAGCCTTTGACCTGCGGCCACGCTTTGACATAGCTTCAACTGGTTCTTCTGAAGATTCTTCTACATCTTCTACAACAGGAGCTGCTACAGGAACTACAACAGGCTTGGCCTCGACTTTAGATTCTGCTTTTACTTTTACTTCAGCTACAACAGGTTCTGGGGTTGCTTCAACAACAGGAGTTACAACAACTTCTTCTACTTTTTCGGCAACCTTCGCTTTTGTGGTGGTTGTTTTTGCTTTTACTTCTTCAGCCATCATTCTACCCTTTTAATTTTAATTTTTAGATAGCAATTGGAATGCTATGTTTCTTTTTTTCTTATCAGAAAATGAACTTACAGTCATCTGTGCGGCTTCTTCAACCGCTTTATTTTCATCATCTGTCAATGGTTTATTATCGCTTTCAAAGGCCCTTGCCTTGACAATGCGAATGAATTCATCTAACATCTCTTGATCGGTGTATTCTCCGTCTTTGATATCTTCTAAACCTCTTCGTATGGCATCTACAATAACAGTAGATCTTTCTCCAAATTTATCTTGAAGAAAACCATCAACTTTGCCCAGACATGATTCCACAAAAGCAATTTCAGCCTGTCTTCCAGTAAGATATTTTAGTGAAAGAGTAATTCCAAGGGCTAATAGAATCCATACACCATAGACTGATAAAAATAAGTCAAATGCATGTTTTATAGATGCAAACATATTAGCACTTGATAGCTACGACATCAGTGTCGTCATCATCTGGTAAAGCATCTTCAACAACTGGAACTTCTATTGACTTGGATGCATCTCTGTGACAAAATGGGCATGTTCCATTTGCTCCAAGATTTACTCTAAATACAATATGTGAGCAGGCTTTGCAAACAACAACGCCTTCTGTGTCACTTTGATCAGCGACATTTTCAATTCGCCCTGTGGCTCTTCTAATCATTGTCATAATTATTTTTCCTTTTTACCTTGTTAATTTTTTTATTTTGTCAAGGACAGATAACTTTTCAAAGCATTTTCTTGTTCTGTTGTCAATTTATTTGGCATTTTAAAATTGACTTGAACTACATAATCAGTTCTAGTGCCCTGATCAACAAAAAACCCTTGATGTCTAAACTGAATCTTTTGACTGGGCCTACATGCTTGAGGTATCTTAATTGTTACTTCTACATTATCTAGGCTTCTTACCTGCTTTTCAGCACCAACCATTGCTTCTACTGGATCTATATCTAATTGTACATTACAATTGCCAGATTCGTCCATTTTAAAATATGAATCATCTTTTAAGCGACATTGAATAACTAACGGACCAGGTTGTTGGTCTGGATCCTCTTGAGAACCAGCACCTTGTAAAACAAATTGCCTATTTATGCTACCTAATGGGAAAGTAAGTTCTTTTTGCACTTGAACTTTTTTAATACCAAATCCATGACAGGAGCCACAAATTACAGCATGTAAAAATCCTCTTCCTCTACATCTGCCACAAGGCCCTAAATCATGCTGCATATGGAAAAATCCATTATTAAATATCTGGACATTTCTTCCCATTCCATTACAATCTGGACATACAGATGGAACGCCTGCATCAGACTTTCCACCTTCTCCATTACAATCTGAACAGAATGAATCAATTGAATAGTGAATTGTCTTAGTTGTTGGCTTCATTGTTTCTAGAGGATGTAACTCCACATGAACCACTACTGAAGAATTGGGCTGTTTGTGTACGCTTCTGTGTTGTGCAAATTGTGCGAAAGCTGAACCCTGATTATCATATGCTAATTTTTTTGCTGGGTCTGAAAGAGTTTCGTAAGCTTCGCCAATTTTTTTAAATTTATCTTCGGCACCATCAGTTTTGTTTACGTCAGGATGCCATTCTCTAGCAAGTTTACGGTAGGCGCTTTTAATTTCATCCTGTGATGAATTTTTATTTACACCTAAAATAGAATAATAATCTGACATAATTCGTGTTTCCAATAAAAAGGATTAATCGAATTATATTATACTATTTTTTGATGGTTTGCAGCAATGCTTTGATTTTATTAGATGGGCATATAGCTCTTTCGCCAATTCCAATATCAGCATGTTGGCCAGTGACACCCATAATTGATCCATAAACAAGACCATCTGTGCCAATTGTCATACCGCCGCTAGAGCCCTGAAGGATATCTGCATCAATAAAAATTAAATCATTCCAGGCTGGTTTGTCTGCTTCGCCTAGCGATTGATGGACGTTTGCAACTCTTCCAACAGTAGCTGTGTCATGCCAGCCTTCCGGAGAACTAATAACCGCAATTATATCACCAACTTGAGCCGAATTACTATCTCCCAAACGACAAGCGGGAACAGTTTTGGCAATTTGTGGATTAAAAATAATTCCAGAATCTATGTTTGGATCAGTTGCAGCAATTTGCATAGGGAACATTACTTTACCATCGAATGTGGCAGTGATTTCGGCTCCAGATCCAATTAAGTCAGGTGGAACAACGTGTGCTGCAGTAGCAACATAGCCTTCGCCAATATGAAAACCACTACCAGTCCACATCTTTTTTCCAGATCTAACTGTGATGGTGCAGTTACTGGCAAGTGATGATTGAATAGACTGAGCTATAGGATCAACTGCCTTCTGAGGTTGTTGCGCCAATCTTAACTTGTATTCTAATGAATTAATATTTATATTAAACATAATTTACGGCTCGATAATCTTCGCTTTAATATTCTGTATGGGCAATGCTCCAAAAGCTCTTGAATCCTCTGATTCTGGATCATTATCACCTATAAGAAAAACATGGCCTTTAGGTACAGTATATACAAATGCATTAATGCCATATTTTTTTAAATATTTCATGTGATAATCCATATCCTGCATAACAGGTAAAGGATTATATTTTCGAAATCCCAAATCAACAACAGCAAACTTTTGTCCACCGACATATGCTATTCGTTTAATTATTAATTCTGAATTTTGCTCAACCAATACTACATCACCAATATCATATCTTTTATCCAATGCATTTGCTAGAACAAAAGAATTTGGCTGCAAAGTTGGCTTCATTGAATTGCCAATAACTTTTGTAAAATAAAAAGGCCTATAAATTAAAAATATGATAGATAAAATTAAAAATAATAATTGAAATAAAATTCTTATATTTCTTCTTTGGTAAGTTTTAAGCATTGTAATTCTCAGCAAACTTTAAGGCTTCTTCAATATTCGAAATTTTATTTACTTCTTTTTTATTTTTTCTTACAGAATAAGAAGCTTCAGGAACACCTTTTTCAACATTAAAAGACTTAATAATGTCGATTTTTGTTCCATTTAAAATCCAAATATTACCTGGCACAGACTCAAACCAATTATCGTCTATTAAAATAGATTCAATATTATATTTTTTTAATATATTTTTATTTGATGAGAATCTGTACCACATAATTAAACCTTAAGGCTGAGTGTAAGAATTGCAGAATCTTGGTATTCCAAATCCAAAATTGCCTTCTTTTCCAATTGTGTTGAATCTGCCATTTTGATCACAAATGACATCAAGTGCTTCTAGCATAGCTTGTACAGAAGTAATTTTTGGAGCATCAGGATTCTCTAATCTGTCTTTAGCAAGCAAAAGAGCGCAGACTCCAGCAACAAACGGTGAAGCTTGGCTTGTGCCCTTTAATACAGCATATTGGTTATTAAGATAGGTGCTGTAGATATTTACTCCTGCAGCAACTACACTTACTTCAGGTCCTCTTGAAGAAAAATCTGCCAAGTTTCCATTTTCATCAATAGCGCCAACAGCAATAACCTCTGCATATCTTGCTGGCCAATTGACTGCTCCGCTGTCATTTCCTGCAGCTGCTATAATTATAATTCCATTATTCGCAGCATCAATTACAGCTTGATGAAAAGATGCAGGTGGTTCAACTGGAGCGCCTAAGCTCATATTGATCACATCTACACCTTCATCTATCGCTGCTCTAATGCCTGCTTCGATGCCCGCATAGCCACCATGTCCACTGTTGCCAAGTACTTTTACTGTCATCATGGTAACTTCAGGTGCAACACCGAGGATACCAAAATCATTGTCTCTAGCGCCAATAATGCCACATACATGAGTAGAGTGTCCCTGGCTATCTACTGGATTATTTTCACCAGTAGTATCTAAACCAAGCATATCTGGTAAGTCGGAGTGTATAGGTTTGCCGGTATCTAAAACGGCTACTTTAATTCCAGAGCCTTTTGTGATTTTATGGAATTCTTGAATATTAGCCTTATTCAAGCCCCAATCAACAGTTTGTGATAATTGTGCAAACTGATATTCATATTCCATATCTTCGATAGGCAAAAATTCGATAAGGTCTTCCATTTTATTTTCTCCTTTTAGTTTACTTGTGATTCTATATCAAAAGTAAAACTAATTCTTTGTTGTGCTGGGCGTTTTAGGACAAGTCCATAAGCATCTCCAGATTTATTAAAACCAATTCCTATTAGGGTTTCAATATCGCCATTTGCAACAAAATTTCCCAGCAATCTAGATTTAATATCACCTTGTGTGGTATATAAATTACTTAGATCGCCAGTTTTCCACCAATATCTGGGTGCGAAGTATCTAGACCCAAAATAATTTCCTGGAAACATACTATGTTAAGTCCGTAGTGATTGCAGATCTGTTTCCATAAGCATCAACAGTTGCAACAATTCTATTCTTAGAATCGCCTATATTTCTGATGGTAACTGTGGCTGTAGATGCTCCAGAAATTTTGCCAGCTGAAGCTGCAACTATCAATCTAATTGCTTGTCTTAATGTTAAAGAAGTTTCTACACCATTTGCGATATCAAGAACATTTGTTGCAATTGAGTCAATATCTGTTGTATTAACAGAAACTGCTCTAGAAGAATTTGCTGATGGAGTGTAGCTTACTGCAAGCATTCTGCTAACAGGCACATGAGTATCGCCAGATTCTTTTGCATATTCCAAGCAAACTTCTCCGTTAGTCCAAGGAGAAGCAGCCAATGTTCTTGTCCAATGGCCATCAGCCTGGTGAGTCATCGCGTTAGCTGTTTCTGAAGCTTGCCATGTTTGATCTGAGTCTCTCCACCATTTACCAGCATTTGCACCAGTAATATTTTTAAGATAATAATTTACTGTTGAAGCGCCTGTGATTGGCGACCCACTAGTTTTATCTATCATAGTGAAGGCTCTGGGTAAAGTAGACCCAGCCTCTTGTGTTCTAAAATCACTCATAATGTAACTCCGTAAGCATTTTGCAACATATTAAAATACAACCAAGGTGCAGCTAGAGGGAAAGCTCTATTTACATAAATTTTATTTAATGTAGTTGGATAATCTGTTCTAGACTCATTAAAAATTCTTTGGCCCAAATTGCTGGAGAGCGATGTATTATAAATACATACATCATCAATATAACCTTTTAAATATTGATGCGCACCGCCATTTGTAACTAAATCTCCAAATAATAAACTTTGAGAACCGCTACTTATATTTAATATTGATGCAGCTGTTCCACTCGCTACAAGTATGCCATTTAAATATACAAATGAGGCAATTCCTTGTCTGACAACCAAGCAATGATACCAAGTATTTATATCAATAGTAGATCCAAAAGAGGCATATTCACTATTTAAGATTGCACTTTCAGCCACTCTAAATATAATTGCACCAGTTGTATCTATGTCTATACTGAAACCCTTGCTGCTGGCTGACTCATATCTTGAGACAACTGTTTGTCTGCCATTGGAATCAGGATTGTTTAATGTCTCAAGCATAAACCAACATGAAACAGAAAAATTATTATTGGTAAATTGAAACTTTGTAGCATCATCTACACTTACATAATCTCCATTGCCATTCAACTTAAGACCAACATAACCACCTGGCCTTGTTGAGCCCCACCACCCAGAAGCACTGCTAGAAAATCCCGATAAAGTACCATGATTAATATCAAATAAATTATAAAAATATTTACCACCAGATGTTGCTGGCAAACCAAGCCACCACCCCACTTTGAATTCATTCAATGTGGCTGATAAATTAATTATATTATCATATCTGAAGCTAACCGATGCTAAACTTATCATATATTAAACACTCTGCAATGAAAGAGGTCTTATTTTTAAAGTGTTGCCAGATGTAGCAAATGCTTGACCTGTGCCTTCATTTCTAACTAATGGTTTAAAATCGCCTGGTGGTAAAACACATTGCTTAATAATTCTTTGTGCGTTTGTAGTTGCTCTAATTGGTAAAACTACATCTGGATTTCTTGCAGGAGTAATGCTGGCGCCACCATCTTCATAATTAGTGCCATCTATCTCTCTAAGAAACCAAACACTCACAGAAGTATTTGCAGTTGGGGTTGAACCAAAAGTTACTACCAACTCAACTTCTCCAAGGGTATATCCTGAAGAAGTAAGTGCCAATGCTGATCCCTTTACTGCATTAGAATTATTTGCCAAGGTATTCAATTCTGTAGACATTGCAGAGTCTGCAGTGCCTCTGACCCATTTTTGTGTTGTTGCCATTATTCGGATACCTCATTCAAAGAATTACTTACTTCATCGACGCTTACAACACGCCCAAATAACACTTCAGATCTACTACCTTGTCTGTTAAGAATAGAACTCTTTTCTTCACTAGTCAGGACATTATCAGCAATCATTTGGTCTAAGAGACCAATCAAATTAACATCTAATGCATTGATAGTATCAGAATTTGATACCAAGCGATCGAAAACTCTAAGCCAAAATACTGCTTTATCTGAGCCTTGTGATTCCAAAACCATCAAATTATAAACCACAGATGTTGTGTCTTCCACAAACTGGTCCCTGGTAATTCTGCCTTTTGTAACTATATAATCAGAACCACTTCTTGCAGTATTTAAAATATTAGCTAAACTAATATCATCTCTAATAGCAAGGCTACTTGCATAACCAAGGTTGCTTGGATCATTTTGTATTTCTTGTTTTAATAAATTTAAATCTATAGCCATAATATTATCCTATATCTACCGAATTAACAGTTAATTGAGCTTTGTAATAACCAGTAGTATCATTGTAATCTACAACTTGTCTAGCCCAAAATCTGAAGAAGCCTTCTGCCCCTACTAATACAACTGTAGCTCCTGTGCCAGCTGATGCTTTGAAAAGCTCTGTTCTATTAGGAATCGCAGACATATAATAATTTATACCAGTTGCATCAGTGGTGAGTGACAATGGAGAAATTCTGATTGCTTGTCCAGCTGATAAAGTAATTGTTGAAGATGTACTTACTAGTGTCTCGCCACCTGCATTTGTATATGAATAAGCAACTGTATATACGCCAGCTCCAAGATTTGATGTTGTACCAACTGCTGCAAGGGTAGGAGCTGCAGAAGGGTTTGTGACCGCTGGAGAAGTAGAATTAGAATTTGGTTCGCTGGTTGATGGTAGAAGCGAGCCAGAATATACGAGTACATTAGAGCCAGATGTACCATAAGATCCTGGACTCCCTTGTACATCTGGTGCAATTTGCAAGTTGCTTACAAAACTACTGCCATTAATTCCACCGCCTGCAGTTGGTTGAATGTATACATCTAGCATTGTGGTTGTGCCATTGTTTAGCCCATAAGCAACCACACCAGTTGTAGATGTAGTTCCAGACCCAGGCAATGTGACTGTTGGTAAAATCATAGATTGAAGCCAAGAGCCATCGGACAATTCTTGAGTCAATGCAGCATTCTTATAAAGTGTAATTAGACCTGCCATATAAAGCCACCTAAAATAAGTTCTTGTATTGAGTTTTCTTTAAAAAGAAACCAAATACCTATCTTATATAAACGGTTGAACTCCAAACTGGTATGCCATATCTCTGCCCATTGTAAGGGGTTGCCTTAAATATATATACTTCACCTGATTTTGTTTGGTTTGCAGCAACAACCTTACCTGTGAATGCAGCAGTGGATCCAATGCCAGAGGTAGAGCCAATTCCTCCGCTGCTATCTAAATACCATTGAACCAATGTATTGTCAGGGAAATTATCAGGTATATTATTTGGATTTCTATAATCATAGACTGCAACAAGAGCATCGCCAGCCAATGCAGATCTCAAAGATGTATCTTGGTCAATTTGAATTGTATTAGCATTTACATAAACAAGTTCAGAATTGCCAATGCCACTTATAATATAAGGTACTTTATCTCCATTTAAAGTTACAATATTAGATCTTGTTGTTAATCCTGTACTAAACCCATCTGATGGGGTTACTTCTACAAAAAATTTATCCCCTTGTGCAAATGTAGCTCCGATTCCAACATCAACCTTTTTTTGTGTGATTCTGTTGTTATAACTTGTAATTAGGAAATATTTTTGGCCATCAATTACTTGACTTGTTCCTGTGCCAGAATATGCAAACCTATATCTCCACCATGCAACTTCAGTACCGATTTCATCTGCACTATTTGGAGAATAAAAATTATAATCAACAGTCAATCTTTGATAGATAGTTGGATTAATCAAAGCTCCATTCTCATCAAAAGTTTGTGGCATTAATTTTACATTTAAAGCAGCTGGCACTTGTGTTTGGTTATATTCAGATAACAAGCTTGGATTTTCTAATGTTGTGTAAAATAAACCAAAATTTCTAATATCAATTGGTAAAGGATCACCCAGAGTGTCAACTGAAGGATCATAATTTTTTATTTCAACACCGACTCTATAGTAGTCAGAATGCTCAATATAGATAGAAACATTATCAGTAGGCTCTAACTCTTTTGCAAAAGTTACTGTTCCTTCTTCAGGGCTTAGCCAATATCCGCCACGGACTATATTTTGATTTTTCAAAACAATTGCTATCGCATCTTGTGGCCATCTACCATTCACCAGAGTATATGTTTTATAGTCAGTTGTAGAAGTTGGTTCACCTTTTGATGTGTATTTGGTGGAAGGTGTTGTAATTGTAACAAATACTTTAGGTAAATTACCATTTGCATCTCTTCTAAGTGCAGGATTAAAAATAATTAATCCACTTGATGGCAAGGTAGAATATGCAGATGTGCTCACCGAAGAATATCTATTTTGAGTGTCTTTCAATTCAACTAATATTTCATCAGTGGATAGCCATGTTCTGACTCTATTATTTTCCAAAACTGTGTAATTGACCAGATTATCATCACCTTGAGTTTCTAATCTTGAATCAACACTTTGTTGTGTAAACAAGACACCACTTTGCCTATTTGGTAACGCACTTTTTCTAGATGTATGAATTACAGTAAAATCAGAAAAGTCAGTAGAGTTACCTCGGCATATACCCCAGCTAGCAATAGCTGTATCTGGTAAAAATTGTGAAGCTGATAATATAGCTTCAAACATCATTCCATTTACCACTTGTATTGGTGTAAATAAATATTGAACTGATGGAGAAACAGTTTTATGATACAATGATTCTAATACAGGTCTCACAACAGAAGATGAACCAATGTTCCATCCATCTGTCAACTCCACTTGATATTCTAATGCTAATATTTCTTCTTTGAGGATATAATCAGAACCTGAAGGAATATCAGCCCATGGTGTAAAGTTTAATCTATCGAAAGACCAACGCGCCTTAACAGAGCATGAGGCCCCATAAGCATCTTCAATGGCAGGAGAATATGAAGCGCCAATTCCACTTATCCAAGTAGGATTTAGAAAATCATATTTTTTACCCCAGCTTGATTTAAATAAATTGTTAGCTCCATTATGCAGTAAAGTTGAAAGAGAATTGTCCCAGTCTCCAGACTCTGATATATGAAAATGGTATCCATTAGTATTAGCTGATATTTCTCTTAAGCTAGATTCTTTATGAGATTTACCTAAGCCAAAAGTTAAAACAGGCGCGCCACTATCACCCCAAGCACTGTTTGCGGCTAAAGACGTAACCGATGCCGCTTCTGTGCTTGTATTGTCACCATCAGCAATTATGGTTCCTATAGGAATGAAAGTCTTGGACCATCTATTTATTAGATAGTCAGTAACATCATTATAATTACAAATTGTATCAGATGTAAAATTACCACCTGCAGGATCGCCCCAATCACTTCTTGTCCCAGATGGCAATGAATTCCAATAATCGATAATGTCATTAAGTCTTAGACAGCCAATTGAATCCAAATACAATACAACATCGTTTACTCTAATTCGGTTGTTTACAGTATCATTTTCTTTGATAATGGCATCATAAACGCTTTGATAATTCAGTCCACTCATAACCAATGGGGAAGTTCTTAAAAGAGTTGAATTTAAACCTCTTTGATAAAGTGCTGATGAAAATAAAATTATTGAGTCTAAATCATTTGAATATCCAGCAGTTCTATTCAACTCTTGTGTTGATATAACCCAATAATCAGTATATGAAGTCTTGTAATTTCCAGTACCTGACCAAGAAATGTAAGAATCTGTTCTTGAATACAAACCTGATAAAAAATTAGGCAATGATGACTTTAATTCTGAACCAGTGCCATAAAAAGGGTCACTCCAAGATACTGAAACAGTATCATCAACAAGCAATGCATTTAAAAATTTTACATCACTTGTGATATTGCCATTGTCATCCAAAATAATTCCACGGAAATTTCCACTAGCAAAATCAACATTATTTACAGTTTCTGTGGGAGTTGCTGGAGTTTGAAAATAGACACGAAAGAAAAAATCTTCATCTGTTCTTGCAGACCAAGTTGCTCCATTAAATTTTACTAAATTACCGTTCGGCATTTTTTAATAACCTTGAATATTTGATTTAACCCAATTGATCACAGAAGATCCACCGACAGCAATTGATTCTGTTGCAACCAAAGCGTAAGTTGAGCCTGGAGTTAATCCTGTTACATTTATTATAAATGATTTGAAACCTGGATAAGCAATATCAGCTGCTGTAAATTTTTCTGGCAATAAATGTTGCTTCAATTTACCTATGTCTACAACTTGATCGATATAATATAGTCGATAATCTGATATTCTTGCGACTCTGGTTTTCAAAGGATCTGAGATTCCGTCAGACACAGATAATCTCCAATATCTATGGCTAGAAGTCACTAAGTCAATAGAAAGAATGCTTTCCCATCGCCCAGATCCAGCATGAATAGGAGGATCAATGGTTGCATTAGTGGCTGTAAACCAAGTAGAATCATCGTCAGAATATTCGAAAACAACAGTTGGGTTCTGAGTGTAATAAATTTTAGCTATAATTTTATTTACCGGCTTACTATTGCCTAATCCAAAATCATATTTTGCAGTTATACCAGCGGAAGATCCAGAGCTTGTAGATTCATAATATGTAGCAGTATCATAGATATCATTGTCATAACGCCTTGGAGCTAGATTAAATCCCGAAGAAACTCTATATCCTGGTGCCCAAGAAACTGAGTTTGTCGTTGAAGCTGTTGTAGCTAACGGTAGACCTGTTGGCAAGCCACTAGAAGTATTATAGATAGCAACCTCTAAAGTATTATCTAAAGATGTGTCGCCATCTTGAACTTCTTTTCTGCTCAAATAAAGTGATACTTTAGTTATTTCAGAAGTTTCTGCAACAAATGTTTGGCCTAACTTACTACCACCGAAAGATTCAGAATTATCAATGTATCTATTAATATTGGTGCATGCTGAACCTGTTTCAGGAGATTCATCTGTGTGATACCAAGTGTCACCATCATCATTAGAATACCACATCCCGTTATCTGTAGCTGCTAATAAACAAGTTGGTGACAAAGCGTATAAATCATTTATAGCTAGATCTGAGCCATTAATTCTCTCACATTTTTCAAATGTTTTTGCCTCATCTACGCTTCTATATACGCCCTTATTTGTTCCTACAAAAATTTTATATAGTGTTTCACCACTAGAGATAGATTCTGTTGCTGTTGCAAAACAATTACATGAAATTCCAACAAGGCTATGATTTTCAACAACAAAATCTTTCAAATCCTCTTGAGAGTTATCAGGATCACACCATCTCCAGTTCCTAACGGTATATACTCCATTTGATGAAAGGATAATTAGTGGAACTGATTTCGGTCTAGGGCTTTGGAAAATCTTATAATATTTAACAGGAACATTAAGTGTGTCGCCTGTTGGCGTAGAAACAGAAACTGTATTTGGATTTGAGCCAAACATTTCTCTGCCAACTAAAATAGATGCATATTCACCTCTAGAGGATGCATTGCCAGTGCAAACGGCGTAAAGTCCTACATTTGTACACAAATACAAACCATCAACTTGAGTTTGCTTTCTATTATCGCCTGTGCCAACAAATCTAAAAAATTTATTTGTATATAAACCATAAACATTAGAACCATCTAAATCATTAAAGTGGTCAGAGATAAATGATGTTGATCCTGTGCCTTGTCTTACAAAAGCCAAGCCATCATTTTTGCCATAAGCATAAAAAGTATAATTCGTGTCCCACGATCCAGATAAATAAGAATATGTAGTTTGTGGATAGGTTGGATTTAATACCCAAGTATCATCACTTTGTTGTTCATAAAGTCCTATATTTGTACCCGCCATCAAGAGAGAACTAGAAGCTTGATTTGTAATAAAATAAATTTTATTTGCATTATCTAGAGCAGACTCTTTAACCCAATATGAACCATTGTAAATCCACACACCCTTATCAGTTCCAATTCTCATATCAGTTCCAGAGCTATTTGCATTATTCATAACATAAATAGATCTAGGCGGGCTTGATACATTAGAGCTGCTTGGTTCAAGTCCTACAAATAAGTTTGAAGATGAATTTCTGCTATCTGCTTCGCTAAGGGCAAAATCATAAAACAATGAATTTACAGGACCTCTATGCGATTTATCGGCATATATTGGATCAGGTTCTCCTGTGAAGTTTGTGAATAAATTATTATAATTAGAATTTGCTGTTATGCTTAATTGCAAAAGATTTGAACCTGCAATAGAATTCAAATGATATGGCTGATTGCTCTGAATCAAACTAATTTTATCTTCAATTCCAGGAACATTTTGCAACGTAGCCTCAAAGACACTAGTTGTTGTTATTGGTAAGGTTGTAGAGCTTGATCTAGGACTTAATAAAGTAATTATTCTTGAGCCAAATGCATCTGGCTCGACCTTAACTTGTAAAAACTCAGAAACATTCAAGCTTGAATTTCTAAATTCTAAGAAGTTTGTAGTAAAAGGAACTTGCAATGGATCAGATACAGTAACACCAGTACCTGCCGGAGCGCTACCAACTAATGGTGATGCTAATACAGTTAATGGTGCATCCCCTGATACAAGAGAATTGATTTGTTCTGCATGTGGAGTATTGCCAACATTTGTAAGAAAAGCATTTAATTTAATGATTGTAAGCTTTACTTTATCATCAGCTGTTAATGAACTTGCAAATGTTATTCTTCCTTCTGTAGGATACAGTGAATAAATTTTATTAGTAGGTTCATCGTTAATATAAACAATAACATTTGCATCACTATACCATGTACTGGTGTAGTAATTTAAATAATCACTTTCAATAATGAAGCTTTGTCCAAGAGTTTGATCACTTGCAAATTTAACAGATTGGAAATATGTATTTAAAGTATAATCTCCAGAAGAGACCAATCCCTCGAGAGCGGTTCTGTCTGAAGATATTGCCAGTTTGTCTTCATAGTACACAGTTGCAATAGGATCATTATTAAATAAATTTACAGGTCTATTCCATATAGCATGTGATAATCTATAACCATCATTTATGATATAAATATCTGTATCAATTGTGTTATATGTATTTGTACTTGTTCTTGGAGATGTAATATCGATAGAGTATGTCGTAATTCCATCTACTACACTAGTATTTACATCTATTGTTAAAATTTCTTTGAAGTCGCCCGATACAACCTCAACTGTGGTATATCCAACAAGCAAATCAGGTTCAGTTACAAACAGCTGTGTATCAGCTGGCGCCAATTCAGTTGTAAGAATTAAAATTATAAGATTATCTGGGACAGCAGAAAGATATATGCCTTCTTTAGTGCCAACAATCAAAGACCTAGAAGCATGATGATAAACTGTGTTGATATTGCCTTGATTATTTTGGTCCCAATTCGATTTTACCACAATCACTGGTGACCAATTATATTCTCCAGACACCTTAGAATCTGTTAATATCCAAGGCGAGTTTGTACTAACTATGGCGTACTGATTTGAACCTGTTCTTTCGATAGCATCTTTAAAAGGATATGCACTGGAGCCAAGAGATATAGGGTTGACCCAAAACTCATAAAAATTAATTGGGTCTGTACCATATGTTAGAGTACCACTTGAGTCGCTATCGGTATAGGACAATGTGAAAATAGATCTGATCCAAGATTCTCCACCTGTTACTTCTACCCAAGAGGTTGAAGTCATTGATGAATATCTGGTGAGAACCCAGTTTGTTGAACCATTGCCTACTGTAGTGACTGTATATATGCCGTTTTGAGATTCATTTGTTTGATTTTTTACTAAAACTCTATTTCCAACACTCAAAGAAACGCCATCTATTTTAAGTGCGGATTGTGTTCCATTATTTGTTAAAGTTGCACCAACACCAAGTGTTCCATTATTATAATTTGCAGATAAATTAGCAGTTGTGGCAACCAACACACTTATTCTTGCAGAATAACTAGCTGAACTCCATCCCTGCAAAGGGTGATACCAATATTTTAGATATGTATCTTGGTCTGGTTGTTCTTCAAATAATCTAGCAGTATGTGAAATATAAACTTTTGTATCTGTAAACCAAAGTAAATCATTAGGCGAGTTGCCCTTTATCCACAAAAATCCCTTTGGAATTTCAGCAGACACAACTCTTGATGAAACATATGCACCTGTGTCAGCAGCAGTTGAAAATCCTTTATCAGAACCAATATAAATAGTTCTATCATAATTTTCAGTTGTTACACCATTTTTGACTTGCAGATTTTGAGTTACAATTTCAGCCAAAGCATATATTTGTTTAGATCCAGTAACAGATTCCCAAACACTTGTCCAGGTAAATTCCGTGCCTCGGTAAGCAAATGCAGTATATAAACCGCTGGTGGTGCCAAGGTAAATAGTAGTTGAATATTTATAATCTACTGCTCCATTATTATCAAATGATTCTTTATTTGTAGACACTAGAAGAGCTGTAGCAAATACTGGAGTGGATACACTACCACTAAATTCAATAGGTAAAGTAAGCTTTTGCCATGTGCTGCCCTGATCATTAGTAAAATAAACTTTACCTTGAGCAGTAAGTACATAAGTTACATTTGAAGGATCACCATTTGTTCCTTCACTTGACCTCAATAAATCATCAGAAAAATCAATTATTTCCCCATTGTCCTGATTCCATGTCGAGAGATTGACTAACAATGGGTCATTAGAGGTCATTAAGCCCCTTTTTGTCTGATATAAAGCAGTATTTAGTATGGAAGATTTAGCAATCTTAAAAACTTCTGTAGTGTACTGCAAATCTTGATTTGTTAATTCAGGATAAAATGTTTGATGGTCACCAGCTGATAATAATTTTTTATATGGTTGAAGTAAAGCAGGCTCTAAATATCTAGCCTGGCCAACATGATCAAGTGGAGCAATTCTTCTGGGGTCGATAATTCCTTTGGTGAAAGTGCCTGCATTTACATCTTTTAGTCTAGTGCCTGAAAGAGTGCCTGTAATTTCTCTACCAATTTTTTCCAATAAAATTCTTAAACTTGATAAAGTATAAGGGGAACTAAGCGTAGGATTGAAAGAAATTGTGCCTTCTCCTGCATTAATGGTATATAAACCAGAAGGTACTATTTCTTCATCTAGGTAAACAATTGGATCTAAATATAATCCAGTATCCCACCTATAGGTATTCTGCTGTCCTGAAGAGTTTGTACTTCCATCTGTCAGTGTTATCTTTGCTGCAGTAATTACAGAAGTATTTTTGGCATATAAATTAACTTGAGAAGATAATGGCAGTAATATTTGTAAAAAAGCAGTTGTTGTAAGAGAATTTTTAAGATAAATTTTACCAACTGATGGATCTAAAAAATAAGCAGTTGTAGGCAATACAACATTATTTAATCTTACTTCAGGAAATCCATAATTCGCAGCAGTCCAACTTGATACTCTGTTATCAACACCATTGACTGTTTCATAGGTTAGGAAAACAGTAGAACCTATTGGGCCTTTGGCTATAAGAGTTCTTGTAGTAGATAAATTAATTTTACTTGGGTGATTATTTCCTCCCAAGTGAATGTGTTTGTAAAAACCTCGCCTTAATGCGGCTTCAAAAGCCCCACTTAAATTTTTTAGTTCATTTCTTCTGTCATCATATTCGACCAAATCTACATAAGCGCTTGTACCAGAGGGCTGGGTATAAACTCCAACCTGTACAGTGGCTAAATATGTAGCAGTATGATATAAATTATAATTATAATCAGGATCTAAGGGGCTTATTATTGTCGACTTGCCCTCAGTTGCCAAACAAGGACTGCTTGATGCCCAAATATAATAGACATTGCTGTCATAATACCTAAAGTAAACAGGTTCTTCTGTATAGGCTCTGTAGGGGCCTACAATTCCGTTTCCGGTAGTTACCCTTACACACTGCTCAAATGTATTTTGAAAAATTCTATATAATAATCCAGCACCACTAGTATTTAAATTTAAATTCCAAATTGTCTTTTGATTAACTGTGCCAGATTCAACCCAGAAGCAACTATATGCATCAAATGCATCTATAAATTCTTGATTAGTATTGAATGAAGAATGGCGAGACCATGCACTCGAACTAACTACATATAATCCATTGTCTTCTTTTGAAGTTTGGTCTTTAACTAAAACAATATCTCCAGCTAATAATGAAACTCCATCAATTGTTAGCAGACCACTAAGGGAACCAAGGTTAGTCGTGGTTGCAGCAGCACATGTAAGCACTGGCTGCATATTCATAAATACAATTCTGCGCCCTAGATATGAATCTGGATCTGCATTATATGCATCTATGAGGGCTATTTGTTCAGCTCTGATAGTATTATTCAAATCAGAAGAATAAGTTATGTCAGATGATAATTTTGTAACCTGCCAACCTTCAATAATTCCAGGACCAACAAACCCATATAGACCACCGAAAGAATTGTCGGTGGTCATCATGTTTCTCTCATCAAATACTGGATAGACTATATCGCCTTGTGTGAGAGTGTAATACTGGTATATTGGTGTTATTTTTCCCATAAGTTATTAATATAATTTTACAAAACCATCAATAGTTTTGAAAGATCTGTCTCTTCTTGAAACTGCTCCGCCATTTGTGTCATTTTCTGCTGATGTATTAAACTCTACTGTCTTTACGCTATCCGAGTCTATTGAAACCACGATTCCGATATGATCTGGCATAATATCAGAATCAAATTGAAATAAAATCAAATAACCAGGCTTTACTAACTTTCTGTTGGCGGCACTATTGACTAAGTATCTTCCTTGATTTATGGCCGTTTCTTTAATTTCTCTGACTCTAGCTGAAGGTCTAAAAAATCTATCTTTAATTACTAAAAGAACAGACTTAAATACAGAAATTGCATTATTTTGATTATATTTGATCCCTGATAAATCACAAAAAGTTTTTGCAGCAGCAAAACTTAAACC
>JACCDO010213930.1_pt1 | contig 17722 bp, 18 predicted proteins | sample 7446101 | NCBI WGS metagenome assembly JACCDO01 (sample SAMN15323440, study PRJNA562643) | freshwater metagenome | isolation source: river surface water | place: USA:Blue River Watershed | collected 2017-08-16 | reverse complement strand
GCATCTAATATGCCCACTTGTGCGCCCTCAGCCGCCAGTGCGAGTGCCAAATTCACTGCAGTCGTTGACTTACCTACGCCACCCTTACCGCTTGCAACTGCAATAATATTTTTAACGCCAGGCAATAATTTCACGCCACGCTGTACAGCATGTGCGACGATTTGACTTGTGACATTCACGCTGACATTTTTTACACCAGGCAATTCGCGTAACGCTGTAATAATCGATTTACGAATTGCATCAAATTGACTCTTTGCTGGATAGCCCAACACAATATCCAAAGAAATATCCCCATCATCGACTTTGAGATTCTTCACATTTTTTGCCGTGACAAAATCAACCTTCGTATTGGGATCGATCACGTTTTTAAGGGCGCTCTGAACAGCCTCGAGAGTAACAGACACTACTTTCTCCTTTGATGTGCAATGCCCAGCACAAACCTAGACATTACTTGATGTAATTTTTATTAATAGTAGTTAGATTAACCGCACCAGCCGAAAATTGCTTGAAACAAGAATGTATAGCGTGGTGACAGCGTTAAAAGATCAGCAAGCTGAGGTAATACACGATCATGGACATCAGGGCTGTAGCAGGAATGGTGAAAATCCAAGCCCAAACAATATTGCCAGCCACACCCCATCGAACCGCACTCGCTCTTTGAGTAGAGCCCACGCCAACAATAGCCCCTGTAATCGTATGGGTAGTTGAGACCGGCACACCGATTGCCGTAGCAGCAAATAAGGTGATTGCGCCGCCCGTTTCAGCACAAAAACCTCCTACTGGCTTGAGTTTAGTAAGTTTTTGGCCCATGGTTTTGACGATACGCCAGCCACCAAACATTGTTCCCATAGCAATGGCAACATAGCAACTAATGATGGTCCAGCTTGGCGGCATTTTTGCGCCCGCGTCTGCATAGCCAGTAATAATCAAGAGCAACCAAATAATGCCGATTGTCTTTTGCGCATCGTTACCACCATGACCGAGACTGTAGGCACTAGCGGATACCAACTGCAAACGTCGGAACCAGCGATCCGTTTTAGCCAAAGTGGCATTCCTACAAATCCATGAAACCAAAAGCATCATGAGTGACCCTAATAGGAATCCCACCATTGGTGATATGAAGATAAACGAAACCGTTTTGATAATGCCTGACCAGACCAGACCATCAACACCCGCTTTGGGCAAGGCCGCACCAACCAATCCACCAATCAAAGCATGAGATGAGCTTGATGGTATGCCGTAATACCAAGTCACGACGTTCCAAACGATAGCGCCGACGAGTGCTCCAAAGATGACGTGCAAATCGACAGCTGCCGGGTGCACAATGCCTTTACCGACGGTAGCGGCAACACTTAAGTGAAAAATAAAGATCGCCAAAAAATTGAAGAAGGCTGCAAAGACAACAGCTTGCTGTGGCTTTAGAACGCCAGTAGACACCACTGTCGCAATCGAGTTCGCCGCATCATGAAATCCATTCATGAAATCGAAACCGAGCGCTAATATGACTAATAGCGCAACTACCCAAAAAGCTACTTCAGTCGCTGGCAAGGTTATTCGCCTTAAGAGTTTTCTAGAACGATGCCTTCAACCAAATTGGCAACGTCCTCACATTTATCGGTTACTTCCTCGAGTAGTTCGTAGATACGCTGGCACTTAATGAGTTCGCGCACTTCGATATCCTCACGGAACAATCTCGTAATCGCCGTGGATAGCAAGCGGTCAGCGCCTGACTCGAGATGATCAATCTCATCACACGTCTTGAGGGCCGCCTTTGCAACTTCAGGATTTGAAATGTCTTTTAATGTTCCAACGGCATTTTTCATGCTGATACAGCACTGATTGCATAACTCTGCCATCTGCAACATTTCAGGGGTCATTTGTTTGACGTCATACAAATGCATTGCCTCGGTACCGTTTTGCAATAAATCCGCAACATCATCCATCGTATTGATGAGTGAAAAAATTTGGTCGCGATCTATGGGAGTGATAAATGTTTTGTGCAGCCGACGATGAACCTCTTTCACAATATCGTCACAAGCATGTTCTGCTTTATCTACTTCTTGGGTGTATTTAGCTCTTAAGACTTCATCGTTGTAGTGTTCCACAAACTTCAAAAATGACTCTGAAGCAGCAACGATATTTCCAGCATGCTCATTGAACAATTCAAAGAAATTACCATCGTGAGGCATTAACTTACTGAAGAACATAAAACACGATCCTTTAGGGAACAAAAACTGCGGGTTTTGCCAAGATTGCCGTCATTCTAAACAATAGGTTAGTTAGCTACTGGAAATCCGGCATCTGTTATAAGCTGACTGGCCATTGCTGGGGTGAGCGCCGTTTCCAGACTGACAGTCTGTGCGCCCAAGTCAGCCTGAACTTTGGCATTTGGATCCTGAGATTGAATTGCTCTAGTAACGGCATTGATACAGCCGCCACAGGTCATTCCAGATACTTTAAGAGTAAACATATCGGCCTTTTTTGATTGAAATAGACTGCTTACTGTTAGATTATCTTCTATATGAGCGCCCAAAACACCTCAAATTCCTCAATTTTTACCCTAGATATTGAAGGCATGACATGCGCTTCATGCGTTGGCAGGGTAGAAAAAGCGCTCGATAAAATTCCCGGGGTTGAGGCAGCCAGCGTCAATTTGGCCACTGAACAGGCCAAAGTGCGCCTCAAATCAGACTCAGAGACCTCCGTGGCAGAAGTCATTGCCCAAGTGCAAAAAACAGGTTACGGGGCAAAACTGAGCAATCCCCATGGAGGGTCTCAAAGCAACCTCTCCCATGCCTTTTGGGGTTCTGATGGTTTGGGACGAGTGCTTCTGAGTTTTGCACTGTCAGCCCCTCTTCTTTTCCCGATGTTTCTCATGCCTTTTGGTATTCATTGGGCCCTTTCACCCAAATGGCAAATCATGCTTGCCACGCCAGTGCAATTTATTTTGGGATGGCGCTTTTATAAAGCGGGTTTTAAATCCGTTCTTGCCGGCGCAGGCAACATGGACTTGCTGGTTGCTCTTGGCACCAGTGCCGCATATGGATTAAGCGTGTACCAAATGATGGCATCACCTCATGCTAGTCATGAACTGTATTTTGAGGGCTCTGCTGTCATTATTTGCATGGTCTTATTGGGCAAATGGCTAGAAGCCAGAGCAAAGCAGCAAACCAGTGAAGCCATTCGTGCGTTACAAAAGCTTTGGCCTGAAAGCGCCAAAGTCCTAGATCCGTCTGTAGTGATTGGTGAGGGCGCTTTTCTAGAGCAATACCGTCAACTTCCCTTAGATGAAGTATTTCCAAAAGATCGTGTAGTGGTTTTGCCAGGTGAGCGCATTCCAGTAGATGGCGTCATTATCTTTGGCAATAGCCATATAGATGAATCCCTCATTACTGGAGAGAGCGATCCCGTCAAGAAACTGTTGGGGTCAAAGGTCATCGGCGGCTCCCTCAATGGCGAAGGCGTCTTAATCATTGATGCGCAAGCAGTAGGCGTTGAAAGTGTTTTATCGCAAATCATCACCTTAGTGGAAGATGCGCAAACACAAAAAGCACCCATCCAAAAATTGGTCGATCGGGTAAGTGCGATCTTTGTACCTACCGTCATCCTCATTGCCTTGATTACTGGCATTGTGAATTGGTTGTATTTAGATTCAACATCCATCGCGATTCTACGTGCTGTATCTGTTCTTGTAATTGCCTGTCCTTGTGCACTCGGTCTTGCCACTCCTGCTGCCATCATGGCAGGCACAGGCGTTGCAGCACGTTTTGGCATCCTGATTAAAGATCCTCAAGTATTAGAACTCGCCCATCGCATTCATATCGTGGCATTTGATAAGACAGGGACGCTCACTATCGGCAAGCCCCAAGTTCTTTCATTGATTTCACTATTAAATAAGGATGATGAAAGCGCTCTTCTTGCTACTGCCGCCGGATTACAAACCGGCAGTGAACATCCCCTTGCTAAAGCGTTATTAGAGGCCGCGAAGTCCTCTCATATCACCCCCATCCCACCCATAGAAAGTCAGGCGATTCCGGGAGTCGGAATCACCGGCAAGCCCAGCACTGGCCCTTGGGCTGGACAGACTCTGGCTTTGCAGAGTATTGCTTCACTAGCAAACAACCCAAATGCTACTTCTGTCTCCAATAGAGCCCAGACGCTTTTAGACGCAGGCCATACCGTTTCGGTGCTCATGTCTCAAGAAACTTCCACCCCACTTGCCATCATTGCCTTTGGTGATGAATTAAAGCCAAACGCTAAGACGGCTATCGCTTCCTTGCATCAACTCCACATTCGCACAGTCATGCTCTCTGGTGATAACACAGCTGCAGCTAATCGAGTGGGACAACTATTAGGAATTGATGAAGTATTTGGACAAATTCTGCCGGGCGATAAAGCGCAAATTATTCGCTCTCTACAACACTCTGGCAAAGATGATGCGCAACAATATGTCGCCATGGTTGGAGATGGTGTGAATGATGCACCGGCACTAGCTACTGCCGATGTGGGTATGGCCATGTCTACTGGCACAGATGTTGCCATGCAAGCGGCAGGCATAACACTCATGCGAGGAGATCCTACCTTGGTGGCGGATGCAATTGATATATCTAAAAGAACCTGGAAAAAAATTCGTCAAAATTTATTTTGGGCTTTTGCATTCAATTCCACAGGCATTCCATTGGCTGCGCTAGGCTATCTCTCGCCAATGCTTGCTGGTAGCGCAATGGCGCTCTCTAGTTTTTGCGTTCTAAGTAATGCATTGCTTCTAAAACGTTGGCGCCCAACACATTCATAATTTGAGCAACACCCACCATCAATACGGTTTCATTTATTTGGGATTTTTGCGTACCAACTCGATATCGCCGTAAATGGCACGAGTCTCAGATTTTGTATTGTCGGTGTCTGTGAGTAAGGCTATACCAATGATTGGACCGGGTGATTCTCCATAGGCGCGTTTGTAGTCTGCCGTGAGGTCTCGCTGATGTTTATGCCATTGGCCAAGATTATCCCAACCTGAATCGACCACAATCATTTTGATTCGGGAAGTATGCGCATTAGAAATGATCGTGTCGACAGGTGACTTACCAGACCAGATATACATCAAGGTAGCAAATGGCATTTCTTGACCGCTAATAAGGTTGGCCATTTCAAAATTCATTTTTTCCTTCAAGGGCAACTTGGATTTGTTGCCATCAAAAGCGACCAGTATGCGAAGAGGCGCATCATCACGAGAACTCTCAGCATTATCTGCCTCGGGCAGCGCAGATAAGACTTTCCATTCCCAATTGAGCCATAAATTGCTCGCCTGACGAGGACGCAATTTGACAGCTAAGCCAGAGGCAGAGGTTTTAGAGCTAGCGCTCAAAACGGTCTTGCCTTGATAATTTTCCAACCGATAAACCGTATTCTTTTTATACGGTGCTATGCGATAAAAGTGCCAACCCTCGGGCAACCCCTGTTGCGCAACCCCTGCAGAAAATTTAGGTAATTCTTCTTGAGCAGGCAATTGATCCACATTGAGGGCTTGGCCTGACTCGTTTTGCACTGAACCTTCAAAACCTGCGCATCCTGACAGAATCAGCAAGATTGAAATAGAGAAATACAGAAGAGCACTTTTAAGCATTTATTCATTGTCCCAAATCTTGAGCCGTCTGAGTCTAAAATCGATAAATGCGTCAATATTCTTCTTCAGGCTGGGCAGCGATTTGCATTGGTATTGCAACCCTAGTGCATTTTGCTTTGGGCTTTGCCATTGAATTTTCGGTAGATGAAGCGCATTACGCCTTATATGCCCAGCACTTAGCATGGAGTTATTTTGATCACCCGCCGCTAGTGGGATGGATTCAGTGGCCAGTAGTAGCACTCACAAACTCAGAAGGCATCATCAGACTAATCCCTGAATTACTTTGGGCAATCTCTTGCATCCTGGTATTTCAAGTGACTATGAAGCTTCATGATTTCTTGCAAGGTCGTCATACCGGATATCTCACCTCTGCCCTGCCTTCAGCTAACGCCTGTGGATTGATGGCTGTACTCGCAATCGTCGCCGCTCCCATCCCGCATGTTTTAGCAATTGGTCTGCTACCCGATACTCTACTTGCACCTCTCAGTCTGGGTTTGATGTTGATGGCATTGAGATGGTTAACTAAAGATCACTTCACCATTACAGATTGGATGATCACCGGCGCATTGCTCGGATTTGCTGGTTTAAGTAAATACACCGCCTTCTTTACAGCAATGACACTGCTGTTTATTTTTCTCAGTCAACCACAAAAACCTTGGATGACGAAAGCAGGTTTTTGGTTAGCCATGTGTATCGGATTCACACTGATTACTCCGGTTCTCTTTTGGAATTGGGCAAATGATTGGATCTCTTTCAAGTATCAGATCGCCCATGGCGCCGGTAGCGAATGGCTATGGTCGCGCCTTAGTGCTTATCTAGGTATCCAGGTTCTCGCTTATGGGCCCCTTCTCATTTTTGGCGCCTACCTTTTTATTAAAAACTGCATCAGAAGCAATTATTTTTCAGTCTTGGCTTTATTAGGATTTTTTGCCATTCCATTTGCAATCTTCACCAGTTTGTCTGGCGGTGGAGGTCTTCCTCACTGGACAACACCAGCATGGTTTTGCTTAGCGCCATTTGCTGGTATTGGTTTAGCAAAGCGATGGTCTACGCAACATCATCTCGCTATTCGCTCCCTCTTCATTACGCAAGTCGCTCTTTGTTGCATCGGTTTTGCTTATGTACTTTCTGGCGGAATCAATTCTGCCGCTATCAAATCTAATCCCATTGCTGATCTTTATGGTTGGAAAATGGCCGGACAAAAAGCAGCACAACTTGCACAAGCTACTCACGCAGAAGGTATTGCAGTTCACAATTGGACTTTAGGCAGTCGTGCAGCATGGTATGCCAAACCCGTTCCGGTATTCGTTTTAGATCAACGCCAAGATCAATTTGATCTGTGGTTTGGCCAATTGCCTCGCAGGACAAACATTCTCCTTATCAATTGGTCAGGCCTGACCCACAACCCACCCGTAGGTGACCAGGCTAGTGGGGCTCAATTTGAGCACTGTGAACCCCTTGATTCCCTAGAAATGGTCCGCTTTGGTCGCACCCTCTCCACATTCGAATTTAGTCTCTGTAAAAGCTGGTAAGCCACAAAATAGCCCTCAGATACCGTAAATTTGGGAGTTTTTAAGCGCTAGGCATTATCCTTATGCCTATGAGCTTACATTCAGAGTCAAATTCAGCCCCTCCGGCGGGCTGGAAAGCAGCCCTCAAGCGTGCTTGGCCCACCATTCGCATCCTTCTTTCTATCGGTTTGTTGTGGAAAGCAACCAGCGGAATTGACTGGCACGCCATATTTGAATCTGAAATCCAAATGGAGCCACTCTGGTTCTTAGTTGCACTCCTGAGTGCTACAACTGCATGCTTTTGTGGTGGATGTCGTTGGGCGCTATTGATGCGTAAAGTGGGCTTTCAAGGACGTCTGCGAAATTACATCTTGCTCTATTTCACAGGCGCTTTAGTGAATCAAGGACTACCAAGCACATTAGGTGGCGACAGCTATCGCGCAATCACCGCAACCCACTTAGATAAATCTGGCGGGCTAACTCATCAAAAAGAGTTGGATGAAGAATTGCATCACTCAGTAGATATTGAACATGCGCCACCGCGCCTGCGACTGAGCTTTGCGATGGTGTTAGTGGATCGCTTACTGGGATTGGCTGGCAATAACTTATTGGGCGGCCTAGGCTTAATCATTGGCGGCGTCACCCTCGCTAGTTGGGGTAGAGATTTAGGTTACCTCGTCACAGGCGTCATGCTACTTGTGGGTTTATTCATTGCAGCAGGATTAGCCTTTAAGCCAACCTTTAATTTATTTATGAAAATTTTGGGTCGCTTCCAGATGGATAACGCGCTACCTGGGATTCAGTTAGCATTCTCTTGGCCTTACAACGTACTGCAAGCTCTGTTTGCTATTGGAATTCACTGCTTATTAATCCTCACATTTTTCTGCTGCTTAAGGGCTTATGGCGTGGTTGCCCCAATATCGAGTTTGATGATTGGTCTCCCGGCTCTAAGCCTGTTGTTGATGCTGCCTATTAGTATTTCTGGATGGGGTTTGCGTGAAGCTACCCTCTCATCAGTTTTAGCTCTTTGGGGAGTCAATCAATCGATTACCGTTTTAGCCTCGATTAGCTTTGGCGCAATCACTGTGATTTCTGTTTTGCCTGGGGCCTATTTTTTACTAAAGCGTAAATAATTTTTAAAAGAATTGATATGGCCATCAGTGTAAATACCATGCGCACAATTGATCACCTCGTGGGTGTGCCGTTGTGTGCCATCGTCAGCCCGATTGTTGCGCTCACCGATAAAATCAAAAATGTATTTAGCCGCGAACTGGCAGAACCTAAAAAGATTCTATTTATCGAGCTCTCTGAAATGGGTAGCGCCATTTTGGTTGATCCAGCAATGCGCAATGCTCAAGAGCGTGGTGCAGAAATATTTTTTCTGATATTCAAAAGCAATAGCGCCAGCCTGACTTTATTGAATACGGTTAAACCTGAAAATATTTTTACGATTGATGCATCCAGTCTTGGTAGCCTGGTCAAGGACACGCTGAAGTTTTTACTCATCGCTCGTGTGCGCCGCATCGATACGGTCATAGATCTAGAGTTATTCTCCCGCTTCACCGCCCTACTGACAGGACTTTGTGGTGCCCGCCGCAGAGTGGGATATCACATTTTTCATGGCGAAGGATTGTGGCGTGGCACGATGCTCACCCGCAAGGTGCACTACAACCCTCATATTCATATTACGAAAAACTTTCTGTCGCTGATTCATGCAGCATTTGCTAAAGCAATTGAAGTCCCTTTTAGCAAAATTCATATTCCGGATTCTGAGGTCAAACTTGAACAGGCCATCATCAATCCAGACATGATGAAAAAAGTACTTTCTCGCATTGAGAAAAAGGCTGCAGAAGCAGGAATTTCCTATACCTACGGTAAAGATCGCCTTATTTTGATTAATCCAAATGCAAGTGATCTTTTGCCGCAACGCCGTTGGGCGCAACAGCGATTTTCAGAGTTGATCCAAGCGATTCATCAACGCTACCCCAATGATTTAATTCTGATTACAGGATCCCCTGCAGAATTTGTGTATGTCGATAAAGTCCGCTTCGTTGCTAATGTAAAAAATGCTATCAATTTTGCAGGGCAAGTGAGCTTTTCAGAATTGCCTCCTCTGTACACCCTCTCAGATGTGATGGTGACCAATGATTCAGGGCCAGGCCACTTCTCTGCAGTAACGCCCCTCAGAACTATCGTACTCTTTGGACCAGAAACTCCGGCACTTTACGGCTCCGTAGGCAACTCTATCGCGATTACTGCTAACTTAGCTTGTTCACCTTGTGTAAGCGCTGCAAATCACCGCAAAACGCCATGCCAAGATAATGTGTGCATGCAGGCGATTAGTGTTCACCAAGTATTAGAAAAAGTAGTCCTTCAATTGCAAGAAGCAGATAAAGCAAAAGGTCGCTGAACTGGATGAGCAAAAAAGCGATTCCCGCTCTAGCTTGGTTCATTCCACTTGCTCCCATCACATGCGCTGCTGCAATCTACTTTGGCGAGCAACAAAGCAATAGCTTTTTATTCCTCAATCGGATCACTCAGTTTTTGCCAGATGCCTTATGGGCTTGGCTGACTTTTTTTGGCAACGGTTGGGGGGTGTTTGCCCTTTCCTTTCCGTTGTTATTGCTGGCCCCTCGTTTATTAACAGCAGGGATTTTTGGTGGTGCTATTTCTGCTATCTCTAGCACGCTACTCAAAAATGTATTTGACCTTCCCAGACCGGCAAGCTTACTGGAGGATGGTAGTTTTTATCGAATTGGGGAGCCATTACTGCATAGAGCCTTTCCTTCTGGCCATACACTCACCGCATTTGCCATTGCAAGTGCACTCTACTTTGCGGCAAGCCCTGAAAAGCGTCGCTACCTTGGCGCTTTATTCTTGATTGCAGTCTTGGTGGGCCTCTCCCGCAATGCCGTAGGTGCGCATTGGCTAACAGATGTAATGGCGGGAGCCGGTGTAGGCATGTGGTGCGGGATGATTGGCGCACAACTTACTCAATACATTCCTGAGAGTTGGTTCAACCCAAGAGGTTTATGGTCCTGGCTCATTGCCCTAGGAGGTGTAGCCGCTATTTATGCACACTTCACACAAGTGATGGACTTGGAATTAAATCTACCGCTGCAATATGCCTCTATCACCATCATTGCCATCACCCTAGTATTTTTTCTTAAAGCGCAATTGGTTCGGCCCAAGGGACAAAAATAATTTCCCATGTTTAGTTATCGACATGCATTTCATGCTGGCAGTCATGCTGACATATTGAAGCACCTCACACTGATTCACTTAGTGAGCTATTTGCAAGAAAAACCCGTTGCCTTAACCATGGTTGACACGCATGCAGGTGCTGGCATTTACAACCTTCAAGATGGGTTTGCAGCAGTCAGTAAAGAAGCTGAGGGTGGTATTTTTCGCTTACTCAAGTATCAAGAGGCGGGCAACCCAATTCCGCAGAGTATTCAGACATATTTAGATTGCATTCAATCAGAAAATAGCAGCGGTGAAATGAATGTCTATCCTGGGTCACCCTTTATTCTGGCGCGCATGTTGCGCCCTCAAGACCGACTCAAATTATTTGAGCTACACCCCAAGGAAATAGACATCTTGCGTCACAATGTGGGAGAACTGTCCTGCGCTAAACAAATTGATGTTTACGATGTAGATAGTTTCAAAAGACTAAAAGGTCTCTTGCCTCCCCCCAGTAGACGCGGTTTGATATTAATTGACCCGTCCTACGAGGATAAGCAGGATTACCGCCATTTAGAAATCGCGCTTGAAGAGGCAATGCAACGCTTCCCTACTGGTTGCTATGCCATTTGGTACCCAATGCTTGCCAGAAGAGAGTCTGCAGAATTACCAGACCGCCTAAAAAAGATTTGCACAACGCATAAGCGCTCCTGGTTGCATACTGAGCTGCGTGTTGAAAATACGCCTGGGGAAAGACGCCTGCAGGCTAGCGGCATGTTCATCATCAATCCACCGTGGACTCTTGAAAAAAACTTAGCCGAGGCGCTTCCGATCATCACCAAGGCGCTTAGCGTTGGAAATGGTGCTCAGTATCTACTGAAAAGCTTTGAAGCAAAAAATTAATCGCTCAACCGATTAGTCACGGACATCTATCAGAATTTCATTGCGACGCATGAATGGCAATGTCCATGGAGGGTTATAGCGTGCAAATATAGGGGCGCTGATTGGGTGAAGATTTTTACTACTCATCCATTCCTCTAACGCTTTAGTCTTTTGCTCAACCTTATCACTGTCATAAAAACCAGAAAAAGTGATCACTGCTTTTTTGGAGGCGGGAATTGACTTGATGGTCACTTGGGGATTGAGCGGCTTTGGGAGCGTATCTAAAGTGTACTGCGCAGGCATCACAAATGACACGGTCCATGACCCACCCTCCTTCTCAATATTGACTGGCGCAGTCATGGCAATTTTTTGATTTTTAATGGATTGTCCTTCCATCGTTACTGGCGCAGTCATTGCCACTTTCTCATTGACTTGATTTTGACCGAAGATATAGGCCGCAATCAGTCTAAAGCCTTGGGAAGAAGCTTCATCTAAATCTCCCTCGACTTGCACTTGCGCCAAAATCATCGGAGCATACGAACGCAATTCGAATGGCGGAGCATTTTCCAAAACTGAATATTTAGGCTCTTCAACAGCCATCACAGATCCTACAAAAGGGAATACGAGTAAAGGCGCAATCCAAAAGAAAAATTTTTTTAACAACGGATTACCAGCGAGCTTGTAGTGAAAAGCCTTGAGGGCTGAACTCTAGGTTTGCCGTTGCGCCAATAGGTAAGGTCAACTTGTTCGCTTGATGGCCAAAAGGTAAATTAGTCAGAATAGGAATGTTGTCAGGTAAGCGCTCACGAATAGAGGCAACAGCATGCTCTAGGTTATAACCTTTATCGTTGTCAAATAGACGATAAGCTGAGAACCCACCCAATAAGACAGCCGCCTGATTACCCAAGATACCAGCGTCTAAGAGCTGCATCATGGTTCTTTCAATACGATATGGATGCTCATTGACATCCTCTAAGAACAAGATACCACCTTGCGTTTGCTTGGCAGAGGGTAAATATGGTGTGCCAATGAGGCTAGCCAAAACAGTGAGATTACCTCCCCATAACATGCCCTGCACACGGCCATCAGAAGATTTTCCTAAGTATGATTGTTGAGCTTGAATACTGCAATCTAACTTTCTACTTTGAACTGCACTCAGAAAATGCTTCCACATAAAGTCGTCGGGAGCAATAGACTGACCATCATCAGTCAATCGACCAAAGTCGTAATTCAACATTGGTCCAGACAATGTAATAGCGCCTGTTTTTGCTAGCAATGCAAGCTCAAAAGTAGTGAAGTCGCTATGACCACATACTTGCAAACCTTTTTGAATCGCTTGTGCAATTGCCTGCCAATCAATCTCTGGAAGCAGGCGATGAATGCCATACCCACCACGCATTGCCATGACGATCGTCTGAGGATCAAGATTTGCTAAATGATTTAATTCTTGCAAACGCTGCGCATCATTGCCAGAAAAACGCTGGAATACTCGTTTCACACACTCCGCATTTTGAATACGAATTCCCTGGTTTTCCAGCCAAGCGATTCCAGTCAAAGGACTTTGATCATCGTAGCTAGCGCCAGATGGGGCAATAAGATAAATAGAGTTCAACGCCGCTCCTTAAAGAAGCTACGCAAAAGCTGGCCGCACTCTTCACCCATTACACCACCTTCAACACGAGTTTGATGATTAATTTGCTTTGATGAGAATACATCCAAAACGCTGCCTGCGGCACCAGTTTTCGGATCCAATGCTCCAAAAACGACACGATCCACTCTAGCATGCAAAATTGCCCCAGCGCACATTACGCATGGCTCTAAGGTGACATACAGCGTGCTACCAGGTAAGCGGTAGTTTTCTGCTGATTTTGCTGCCGCTCTAAGAGCAAGCATCTCAGCATGGGCACTAGGATCATGATGCGCAATGGGCTGATTAAATGCTTTAGCAATGACCTGGCCATCATGAACCAAGATGGCTCCAACCGGCACCTCCCCAGCTTGAGCGGCTAATTTTGCCTGCTCTAGCGCTTGACACATAAATTGTTGGTCAATATCTGCAGGGTTCATTTAAGCAGGATGAACATCGGCCCAACAATTTGGAGTCTCATAAAGACGAATAGCGGAGAGCTCTAGGCGCCCACCAAATGCTTTTGCAAAAACGGGTTGCAAAATAGCAAAGGCTGCGTTGGCTAAATTCTCAACGGTGGGCACATGATCCATCACAACCGTTTTGTGATTAGGCAGTGATGCTAGAAATGCCACTAACCCCTCATCTTCTTTTGCTACCAAGAATGCGTGATCCCATTTTTCAACTACGTATTGATTGGTAAGTTTTTTGATATCACCAAAATCAAGCACCATGCCATCATCGGCCTTACCGGGATGATCGGCTACCTCCCCAGTTAACGTCACCTCGATGGCATAACGATGCCCATGCAGATGCCTGCATTGTCCATCATGATTTGGAATACGGTGCCCTGAATCAAATTCAAGGCGGCGAGTAATTGATAATGGGCGTTGTTGGTTCGTCATGGGTTCACGGAAAATAAATAAATCTCTATCGAATCCCAATCAGTTTATGCGATTGAAGACTCAGCCTCCATAATGGACGTTTTTGGCACAAGCTGACTGCTAACTCAGTGTTACGCTTTACATCAGGGCCGTCCATTGGCTGCAAGAATCGATTACGGTAGTCCATCTTCTCAAAGCGGTCCATCAACTTCTCAATAGAATCATGCCCTACCTGCGGTACAACCAATTTCAATTCATTTGCTTGCAAAACGATGAGATCGGAGCCCGCTTTAGGACTGACGCAAACCCAATCAACACCCTTGGGAACTTTCAATGTGCCATTGGTCTCTATAGCAACTTCAAAGCCTTTTTGATGAAGCGCACCAATAAGATCCTCATCTAATTGCAAAAGAGGCTCACCGCCAGTAAACACAACATAGCGTTGCTGAGGTCCCGCAGAGGTACTTCTCCAAGCTCTCTCTATTGCATCAGCCAAATTGGCTGCGTTTTCAAACTTTCCACCACCATGTCCATCACTGCCAACAAAATCAGTATCACAAAATTGACATATCGCAGTAGCGCGATCCTCTTCTCGACCGCTCCATAAATTGCAGCCTGCAAAACGGCAAAATACAGCAGCACGTCCAGCGTGCGCACCTTCGCCTTGCAAAGTGGGAAAAAGCTCTTTTACGGTATACATAGCAATCCGCTTATTTTAAGCGTTTTACTCACTTCCAAGAGATTAACTCCCACTGCCAATAGTCTTCCCAATAAGCATTGGCCCAATAAACACCTGGTGTGATATATCTTCCAAAGCCCCTGCGATATACCCAGCGGCCAATTTCCGGAGAAAACCAAACCTCTTCCTCGCGAATGTTTTGCACTCTAAAGACATCATTGCTTTGAAAATACGGAATTTCATTTTGATAATGAAAGGTCAGCACTTGACCAATTGGCGATGAGACTTTCTCCCAGCCAATGGCACTCATACTCAATCCCCAGTAATACTGACTGTCTGGGTATCCGAGTACTTGATATCGCGTTTTATAAAAAGCATTCTGGCCAGCCAGCAATTGCTCAGGCCATAGAGGCATGGGTTTTTCAAAACGTTGTGGTGGCTTCCAATGGGAATCTTGTAATACAAAACCCCAAGGTGCTTGAATTTCATCAGGCAAAGCTCCTGCTTTAGCCCCTATTCTTGCAATACGAATCTCAGGACCGACTGATACCACTCTCTCTGTAACGGTATCCACTACCTCTTGATTAAATACATTGCGTATTTGATAAACCCACTCTTGCCCAACTTGAGGAGCGCGTACTAACGGTATTGGCGACGGTTGGGGTGCAACCATTCCACTTGGAGCAGGCAATGCAGAAATACATCCTGCCAACAGAATCGGCAGGAGCAATAGAAATAATCGCTGTAAATTCTTTATTTGTAAGAAGTTAGATGCCATTGCAAACTATCTTCGAGATTTGGCGCACCCAACTGACCTCGTATCATGTACGAACCAGAAGATTCACGTGCGACCCAACGTCCAATGCTCGGAGCAAACCAAACCGTTTCTCGCAAAATGCAATTCACCTTATTGTCATCGTTACTATCGTAATTAACCAAACTTTGATAACGCAAAGTTAAAAAAGTACCTGCAGGTACGGTGATTTGCTCCCATCCGTGAGCACTCATATATTGCTGCCAACTCAGTCGACCATTATCGTAGCCGCCAACACTGTATTTGGTGATGAATTGCTTATTCCAATTTGCAGTAAGTGCTTGTGGCCACAAGGGAATGGCAGGGTTAAAGCTTACCAGATGAGGCCATTGTGGGTCGGTTAGAACCATTCCCCATGGGCCCTGTATTTCATTTGGCAGCTGCTCGCCATAATCATTTGAACGCTCAATCGTGATGGTTGAGCCAATATTGGCTACACGCTCAGTGATCAAGCCTAAGTTTTTTCCATCAAATACACTGCGCTTGAGATAAGTCCACTCCTGTCCAACAGCTGGTGGACGCACTGTAGGCAACGGATTAGGTTGCGCAACTGGCGTGCCACGCTCATACCCAAGGGGAACGCCACAAGCTATAGGAGCCAAAGCGGAAGAAACAATAAATGCTCGACGAGATAAATTCATAGGGACTCCATCACTCTAATAATGAGATTAGTTTTACTATACCCCAAGCAGCTCGATTTCTTCATCACTAAATCCCGCCAATCTGCGGGCTTCAACATTGAATGGCCCCTTCAGTTTTGGAGCACGATACGTTGTTGCCAACTCTTGATAAGCAACTATAGGGGAGAGGTTGCTTTGCTTGCATAAATAATTAAACCAATGATTACCAATGGCAACGTGACCAATTTCGTCGCGCAAGATGATATCTAGGATTTGCACTGCGCCGTTTTCCTTGATTTGCTTAAAACGCTCACGAATCATAGGCACAGCGTCCAAGCCCCTTGCCTCCATAGTTCTTGGCACCAACGCCATTCTGGCAAGAATGGAATCTGTAGTTCTCTCAACCATTTCCCACAAACTATTATGTGCCTCAAAGTCGCCATAGTAATAACCATAGGACTGCATATAATTTTCTACAAGAGAAAAGTGATAGGCCTCCTCTTTAGCAACCTTTAACCAATCTTCATAGTATTGCGCTGGCATCCCTGAAAAACGCCAAATAGCATCTAGCGCCAGATTAATGGCATTAAATTCGATATGCGCCAAAGAGTGCATTAAAGATGCTCTACCCTCCACCGTATCCATTTTTCTACGAGGAACTTGCAAAGGTGGAACTAAACTCGGCTTTTGAGGGCGTCCAGGCAATAGTAGATTTTGCTCACTCAAGCATGAGTCGGGGTTGAGTGTGATGCGCCGCTCTTGATAGTCCGTGAATAATTGAAAAACATGATTCACTTTTTCTCGGGGCTCAGTCTGAGCCAGGATATTTAAGGCAACTTGGCGTAACTCGCTCATTTAGATAAGGCGGTGGCTTTTATTCCCACTCGATGGTGGCAGGTGGTTTTCCACTGATATCGTAGACCACGCGATTGATGCCACGCACTTCATTAATGATGCGATTAGACACTTTACCAAGTAACTCATGTGGCAAATGTGCCCAATGCGCTGTCATGAAGTCTTGTGTTTGCACTGCCCGTAGTGCAACGACATATTCGTAGGTTCTACCATCACCCATTACGCCAACAGACTTCACCGGTAAAAACACAGCAAACGCCTGACTAGTGAGGTCATACCAAGACTTTTGGCTGACTTCATCAATAGTATTACGTAACTCTTCAATAAAAATTGCATCTGCTCTTTGCAAGAGGCTCGCAAATTCAGCTTTGACTTCGCCAAGAATACGAACGCCTAAGCCAGGTCCTGGGAATGGATGGCGATAAACCATCTCCCTTGGCAAGCCCAATGCCACTCCGAGTTCGCGGACTTCATCTTTAAACAATTCGCGCAAAGGCTCTAGCAATTTCAGATGCATATCTTCTGGCAAGCCACCAACATTGTGGTGGCTCTTAATCGTGTGCGCACCCTTCTTACCTTTACCAGCAGACTCAATGACATCTGGGTAAATCGTTCCTTGAGCCAACCACTTCGCATTTTTGATTTTGGCTGATTCACTTTGGAAAATCTCGACGAACTCCTTGCCGATAATCTTGCGCTTAGCTTCAGGATCAGCCACACCAGCCAACTTACCCATAAAGGTCTCTTTGGCATCTACACGAATGACCTTGACGCCAAGATTGCGCGCAAACATTTCCATCACCATGTCGCCCTCATTGAGACGAAGCAAACCGTGATCGACAAAAACACAAGTTAATTGATCGCCAATAGCGCGATGGATTAAAGCAGCTGCAACACTGGAGTCAACTCCACCAGATAAACCTAAAATTACTTCTTCATTGCCAACTTGCTTGCGAATATGTTCCACCGCTTCAGCAATGTAATCGCCCATTACCCAATCTGGTTTGCATTGGCAAATTTGATGGACAAAACGCTCAAGAATAG
>JACCDO011802012.1_pt1 | contig 17724 bp, 21 predicted proteins | sample 7446101 | NCBI WGS metagenome assembly JACCDO01 (sample SAMN15323440, study PRJNA562643) | freshwater metagenome | isolation source: river surface water | place: USA:Blue River Watershed | collected 2017-08-16 | reverse complement strand
AGCAAACTCCGTATGCCTGAGAGGATTGAGGAAATGATAAAGAAAATGGAGACAGATCCACGCTACAAAGAAGTACTGGAAGTTGCTATGATCGCCAAAATGTGCCTGGGATCTTCGGACAACAATGCCTATCTAGAAAAGATAGGCGCCGAGGCCATTGGTGCAAGACATCTGTCAGACAAACTTGGACCCGATGGAGATTGGAAAGGCGAAGGTGTGGAAGTCAAGCCCTTTAAGAAATCAATCGGCGTAAAAGCAGTTGCTGTGATTAACGATGACACACCCATGAAACTACTAAAATCCCATAAAGAGGAAAAATGGCTTGTGCTTCTGTGTGCGAATAAGACTGGCACACAGATCCACTATGCAATTTGCGCTCCCTATCAGTATTGGGAGAATCATCGGTATAAGGCGATTGTAGAGCGTCTGAAGCTTTGTCCTACCAATGGATGGCATTGGCCTGATACTCTTCCCACAGATAAAGAAGAGCGCCTCCAATGTATGGAAGAACTTGTAGAGAAACATCAGGCTAAGACCTATGTGCGAGCAAGTCCTCTGTCCCTAGATGTCCTTGCAGAGATTCCTCGGGAAGAAATTAGTCTGTGGGTGCACCCAGCAACAGATAAACAGAAACTTCATCCGATTGTCAGGAATTTACTTTAAACCACCAGTAACTTCTTGTTCTGGCCCATCACTTCCACTGCCTGTCTGTACTGACCTTCGCACTGGCTATAATACTCCACCAACAAATTGCGCGCCTCTTCCCCAATGCGATTCACTTCCTCAATGCCATACTTTGCCACATTGGGATGGATCTGCAAACTCATGCCAGGCTTGACAGGAATCAAAAACAGCTTTCGCAGCACTTTCACAACATTCGCAGTGTGAGAGATCTGATAGTCAATCATTTTTCTCGCGTAAATTCTCATCTGACGAATGAGTTCGCGGTTTTCAATCTTAATGGGCTTATTCACAATTTTTGGATCGCAAACAGCCGACGGTAACCGGTTCTTGACATCCGCCAACCCTTCCTCTTCCTTTCGAGTCGCTTTCACATCCTCAAACACAAAGCGCATCTTCTTGACAAAATCATTGTACTGGGCTTTGGTTGCAGAACTGATACCAGGCGCATTGGTTGCAATTGTATCGTAAAAGAGCTGGGCTAACGCATAGATTCCATGTTCGCTCGTGATTCGCTCATCCGCACCAGGAAGACTCTTGTTGTCAGACAGGAACTTCGCCGTACAAATGCTACTGTAAACTTGGGCTGGGAATACAGAGCGCAACCCATCATTTCCCAAAAGCTGGAGAGCTCGTGCAATGCAGTGGGCTTTGACAGGTCTCGTCTGGTGAAGTGCATCCACCAACACTTTGGTATGAAGACCCTCGCGCACCTTAGAATCCTCCACAGGATACTGGTACGTGTCTCTTTGATATGCAGCACCGGGTCTATACTCGCCGCGATCATAATTCGCCTCATCAGGCTTGTAGCGTCTTTGCGCGACTGCCATCAAGCGTGCCTTGAGCGCCTCGGGAATGTTTCTCTGGACGCGTCGCTCCTTTCCTGTCGCTCTATCTTCTTCTCTGGCCGTTTCTGTAAAATTATCCACAATCCGTGTGCGCGTAAAGCGAATCTCTGGAAAATCCGGCATAGAAGATCCTTCTGCATCTTTGACTTCAGAAAGACGCAAGACATATGTATTCGGGTTATAAGAGACAGCATTTATCTTTCCCTCAACACGTTGGGCGGCACGCTTCCCAGGAGCTGTAAATTCCAACAAAACCAACTTCTTCCCATTTCTGTATTGGCCTGGCTCAATATACAACGAGCCGAGTTTGTAGTACTGTGAAAAACCTTCAATCTGCTGTAAGAAGGGCTTCAGCGGCTCCAAATCCTGGGGCCAATCGCGTACATCTGCACCACCCCGTAAAGGACGACGTCCAAAGAGAGGAATGTCTTCTTGAAATCCTCGTAACCGTTGTAACTCTTCATAGAAGCGCACATCTGTTTCAGGCTCCACATCCAAGACACTCAACGCAAGCGATGCAAAGATCTGGAAAATGCGTACATACAAGAAGGCTAACTTCAGACAAATCACCTTCCGCTGACGTGCACGGGGATCATCCACCGATTGGGATTTGGTTAATTCGTCTACCTTCTGAAAATAAATTGTGCCTTTTGCCTTCTCTCTGGGCTCCAATTCAATCTTCTTAAACAAGACATCCAGCGCATCGGCTGTCAAAAAAATATATTTCTTGCACTCCTCAGGATTTGCCAAGGCATAGAGTTCACGAAGATTTGTTTTTCTCACCATGTAGTCAAAAATCACATTCACGAGATCACGACCACCTCGTGTTTTGCGTAAAATTTCCTCTTTGGATGGAAGTGAGGAAGACTGAGATTGTCCCATTCTACTTAGGAGTCCACAAAGTCTCCTCTGCAGTTTCCAAGCGCTTCAAACACTTTGTCAGAGTTCCTTCGCTGACATTGCAGACACTTGCAACACGACTCAGAGGAATCTCTTCGTATCCCATGCGTGCGAGCACAAAGGCTAGAACACCTGCTGCCAGAGAAGGTGGCATATTTTCAGGACTGACAAGAATATCCTCTGCTTTGTTTGCGATCTGAATTGCCGTAAATTGGATTTCCATAAAATGCTTGCGCTCCACAGGAAGCTTGGAAAGCGGATGTGCGATGTAATCGGATGCGCGGGTAGATGCTTGGCTGGCCGGTGCCAGGGTTTCCGTTACCAACCCTCTTTGTTTTGCGAGAGCAAGCACCTCTTGGAAATATTTGTAGGATTTGGTAAATTGGGCGGTTGTCAAATGGAACATGTCTGCAATTTCTTTGGGCTTTCTCGGTTCCCCTACCGACTTCAGAGCAGCATAAATGGAACTTGCAACCACACAGTTGCGGCTCATTCCACGCCGATCACAGTGTTCCACAAGTTGAATATAGAGCTCTTTGGCAGTATCAATGGCGCGCGTATTGATTCCAAAGTTCGTTGCCGTGAGGGCAAATTGTTCGAAGACTTGCAAGAGACTTCTTTCTTTGTAAGGAATCATATTCCAGGTATGGTATCTGCGAATACGATGCATGGCCTTTGACGCAGAAGCAGGCCCTCCTGAGGAACGACTCAGAATAATTGTACCGAGTGTGGAAGAAGGAAAGCGTTTGTCAACAGGTGCACCTACACGACAAGGATCAATGGAGGAACGGTCCTCTGCACCAAAGAATCGGTACTCCGCAGTTGAATCAATAATTCGTTCAAGAATTGTACCACACGTGGTGCATGTAATTGTATCTTCATGGTCTAGATCTTGTATACAGGTATTGCATTCACTACAGTGAATGTCTTCAGGTTTGGGAGGCTTTTTTCCAAACCATTCAAGCTCCTCCTCCGTCCATTCTTGGGAAGGAGAGCTCTTCGCTTTGAGACCAGGAAAGATGGCTGAACTCATTTTAGCCTATTCCAAGGCAGAAAAAAGAGTTCAACTTTTACCCGCATCAGATCTGCCAATTGGTTGTTGCCAGCAAATAACTACTCTCTGCCTCTGTCTTGATCCATTCACTGTCATCATGGACGGTGTGAATGTAGCGGAGTTCAGGAACGACAAAATAGGTATATCCTTTGAGAACAAAGTTTCGCACAATCCGAATGGAATCGGTTGCACGAATTTTCTCCTCTGAAATATCGGTCGGCCAGGCTTCTAGAAGAGATTTGTGACCGATCCAGTTTCCATCATTGAGAAGAAAATTCCATGCAGGCATTTTTAACACTTGATTCCAATTGGACTTCCCAATTCGCATTCCTCGAAATTGTGTAGTTCGCTCTTCGGATTGACCTGTCTTTGTAAACACACGAATAATTCTGCCAGAGGCATAGACAGTTTTAGGTTGAGCGCCCTCATCCCTCCAAAGATCTAGAATCGTATCAAAGAAATCCTCTGAGAAGATGTTGTCAGAATCTAACACAGCCACCCAATCAGTAGGACTCACCTCCATGCACTTTCGTTTGTTGTAATACATTCCCAAGCGCTTGGGATTTTTGTGAAGACGCAACTTTGGATGCTTACCCCATGATTGTTTCTCAATCTGTTGGATATCATCTCCGGTTTCATCACAGACAACAACAGCTGTAATATTTGGATTGTCAAGGTATCCAGGAATTGCCTGTTTTAAAAAGGAGAACCGATTCATCGTCGGGATTGCTACTGTCAATGGAATTTGTGTTTGCTTCATTCCTGTAATTTTTATACTCCAAAGGTTTAGATAATGGCATCACAGGATCCCAAAAAATTAGGAAATAATACAGGAGCCTCTATCTTGCCTGTCACTCCACCTATGGAGGACTACTTGGGCCCAAATTACAGTTATGCAGATGAAATGCCTCTTCCCAAAGAGGTGGGCGTCCAAAAAGGAAGTTCATTGAGTTCTGTCTATAATTCCATCAAGGGTGTAGCGTTTTATTCGGATATGATTGGTTTTGGATCCGCTGCCAGCCCTTTGACAAAATCATTGAGAACCAAGCCATTTCCAATGGGAGTGAATTACTTTCTCAGAACACAAACCAAATGTTCGAATGGTGCGGATATGTGGGTCTATATCAATGGAATACCGAAAGGAGATATTTTGGGAAATCGAGTGACACAGGCTATCAAGGATATGGGAATTGATGGTGGATTGCGAGGATTGGCTCCTGGTATGTTGGAAGATGCAGCAGCAGGTTTGAATCCTGTACCGGTCTTAAATAGCCTCTTTGGTTCAGGCTACGCAAAATGCAAACAAGTGACTCTTCCTGTTGGAGATGCGTATGGCCGTCTGCGAGGTGTAGAAAATCAAGAATGGATTCGCCCATTGTATCCCGGGGATATCCAACAAAAGTTTGGTACCAGTACTCAAACCCGATGGGTTTTTGACAGATGGATGACACAGGACGAATGGCAGAAAGAATATGATGTACGTGAGTTTTGCCCGGATGGATCGCGTATCGCAAACCATACAGACAAAGATTGTGCGAAGCCTATGATTCGTGCCGAAGGATTTGTAGACTTCAAAGAAGAAACTTCCACAACGCTTTTAACTGTTGCAATCCTTCTTGGTTTGGCTGCAGTGCTTACCGTTCGCTACAAACATTGATTACGCAAAGGCCTTGAAGGCATACATGGACGCCGTAGCACCCAAGAGCTGGACCACAGCATAGCTAATGAATTCCTGCGTACTCAAAGCACCCTTCAAGAACATAGCAAGGGAAACAGCAGGATTGACATGTGCGCCAGACAATCCACCAATCAAGAGCACAACAAGGGCGAGGGTACCACCAATCACCCAGGCATTTCCACCCGATCCCAAGATTGAGAGCACAAGAAGAAACGTTCCGAGAAATTCACCTAATAACGGAAGAGCAGAGACCATTCTACTAAGATGAAGCGCAAAAATTTGAATTCCAAAAAATTCCTTTAGTAGTTTACAAACAATGGCACTACGGCGTATCCAAAAGGAGCTGGCGGATCTTCAAAAGGATCCTCCCAGCAATTGCAGCGCAGGACCCACGGGAGATGATCTCTTTCGCTGGGAAGGTATGATTCTTGGGCCCACGGATAGTCCTTACACAGGTGGCGTATTCCGACTTGAAATTCTGTTTCCGGTTGACTATCCTTTCAAGCCCCCCAAGCTGCAATTCCTCACCAAGATCTATCATCCAAACATTAATGCGGCAGGACTCATTTGTCTAGACATTCTCAAACAACAATGGTCTCCTGCTCTCACCATTAGCAAAGTCCTCCTCAGTGTAACAAGTCTTCTCACAGATCCAAATCCCGATGATCCCTTTGTACCTGAAATCGCACATCTCTACAAGACAAACAAGGAACTGTATGAATCCAATGCACGGGCCTACACCCTGAAATATGCATTATAATTCTACAATCTTTCTAGAATGAGCTCCAAGATTCTGAATACAATTGGATTCTTCTTTTTGTTGGTTCTTTTAATGGCACTTATACGCTCACATACAATCTCTGGATTTCGTGGTGGGGAAGGGATTGGTGGGCGCACAGATGGGCCTGCTGCGTCTGCCTTGAATCCTGCAGAGTTTGAGGGCTTTCGTGGAGAGGCTATTAATGGGCGCACTGCAGGACCTGCGGCGACTAGCTTGACTCCTGCGCCTCTTTTACAGGAAGGGTTCTCTAATTTCAATGTGGTTGGAAAGACAGAGGTAGGATCGGATTCTGGACCCGCAGATGCCAGCCTGATACAACCTCGCAAACCCTACCATTTGTTGAGCGATGTTCTCCAAAATGCACCTCGTGACACCATTGGTTGTCTACGAGCAGGATGCTGTGATGAAACGGATTTTGAATCCAGAACAAATTTGACAGGAAATTATTTGCAGCGCACAAACAATTACCAGCGCGCATATCCTGACAATTGTACGGGTCCTCTGCATGAATTCACCATGAGCTTCTACCAGACAACACCTCTTAAGGATCAGATTGCTTAAAATTTGAATGCATAAACAGAACTGACACAAGACATTCAGAATGTGTATTGTGCCATTTCCTGTGAATTCGATTTCTTCTACGAAGTTGTGTGTTCTCCCTTCCAAGTCCAAAACCCGACAAATGACAATCTACCAAAATAGAGTAGATTCCAAAGATGAAAATCTGATGTGCCTTCCCTTTCCCAATCCAAGCTCTCTTCAACTTCACACTGTAAAATACAAGAAACTGTTTTCCGATCTGGAAGACAGTGTGTATCGTATTCCTACTTACAGTATGCCTTTGTATGATATGAGGATGACGGCATCGCTCAGCCGATCTGCAAGCTATCTTCCTGTGGTATCGCACGGATCCTATTTGGTGAGTGTTGCAGAGACTCTAGAGGATCTCGATCGGATCAATCCTACTGTGTTTGATCTTCCTTCTGATCTTCTTCCCTTCTTTCAAAAGCATTACAGCAAAGAATTTGGATATCTCATTTGCAAACTCAAGGAAGGGAAGCAGGACTATGAGCCTCTCTGCTACTCCCACAAACTCCTTTCAACAGGCAAACTCTTCGTACCCACACTTCATTATCACGATCATGGCAATGGTGCAGACCATGAACGAGCAGATTGGGATCACACGATTTACAGTCTGGGAACTACCAAATATGCAAACCGAGACTTCCTCAGCTACAAGGAAAACAAACTGAGTTGGGGAAAATTTCCAGAGGAGTTTCATCTTGGAAAAGACTATCCCGTTCGTTGTGTTGAAATCAATGGAAATTATCCAAATAAAGATATCGCCTTTGAATTAGCACAAGATGAGCCACAGCCAGCACTATGTTCTTGAGCTACAACTTGAGGAGGATAAAAAGAAGTGGTATGTCTTCGCACAAGGCATATCACCTCTTTTTTACAATTTAAAACGTATAAAGCACTTCCGAATCTACAAACAGTGGGTAGAAAACCAGGAATTTCAAAAACAAGATATTACATACCGCTTTTACAGGTTTCAACAACACTATCGCAGATGGAAACAGTTGAAAAAAGAGTATATACGTGCATATTTGAGAGGAGACTTAGAGCGAGGAATTATTACAACGAGTCAGTTACTTAATCGTCTGAAATGAGACATTTCTCTTGTCTCGATTCCTCAATATTCTGCACGGAGTAAGGCTTTCCAGCTTTTGCAAGAGCCACGTCCGACCAGAAGGCTGTTTGCCAGATCACAGTTGCATCATACCAACCGCGATCTCGCGACACAACTTTGCTATACCATTTTTTAATCCCCCATGGGATTGTCTCAGCAAGACAATAGCCTTCAGGAAGAGGAGGACACGTAGTACTGTTGAGATCTCCATACAAGTAGCGGTAGTGAAAGGGTTGTCCTTCTTCTACATCTTGTTTCAAGAGATAGATGTGTCCCTTGACATCACAACCACTGAGATCCACGGTTTCAACTCCTTGGCGGGGTGACTGAATCTCCGTTTCAATGTATTCACATTCATCTAGATCACAGACTTCCATTTGAATCTGCATCTGGACCCAATACTCATAGGGAATTTCTCCACCAATCGCGCGTGTATACGGACACTTGATTTCAATCAATCGTCCAATTTGAGATGAATCTTTGGAATTCTCAATAATTCCATCGGGAGATGCAGCCAACATTCCATTGTGCGTATGAGTAATACGTCCCGCTTCATAAATCGTACATCCTTGCGACTCTAGAATTTGTTTCACAATCGGCTCAAAGCGAATGCCCCATCCCATGGCATTCATCTCTTGTGTAGGACAGGCCAGTCGTCCAAAGGAACGCTCTTCCTTCGGAAAGGCTTTGCTAAGCACGAGCGAACGCCGAGCTTTGATGGAACCAAAGAGAGAGGAGAACTCACTCGCTGTTAGAACTTTTGCATAATGATTGTACCACTCTTCAGACCGTTGCGCGATTTGAGGTACAGTTTTGAGATGGGTGATTTTTGCTTGTTTCTCTTTCACACACATTTTCTGCCAATCAGGATTTCCAGCTTCATTCAGAAACATGCTATACAGATCAGTAGCAAGTTCCAGAATGCGCTCTGCTTTCTCTTTTTGCTTTGGATTTGCATTCAATTCACTCAGATTGGAGGAGAGCAACTGATAGTTCTCTTCCGCCCATGTCTTCAAAAGATACGAATGGGCGCCAACAGGCACAAAGGATTGTGTAGACAGAATTGTATCAAGAACAGGTTTTGCCATTTCTTTGTGAGATTGAAACATACTCAGTCGTTCAACTTTCCTACTAGACTTCAACCAAAAAGTCTTAGGCGACCCTGCGTTTGGTTTTTGTTTGCCAGACAACGGCTCTGGGTAGAATATGACTTCGTGGATTTCATCCTCTTTGCCAAAGAAGAAAGTGGCACCTCTCCCTGTGTCTCTGTTTCCCCCGAATCAGGGCACATTTGAATCAAAGACGCAACAAGCTACAATTGTCACAGCTTGGTACGATCTCCCATCCTCCATTCCATTTGTGAAACAACAAGAGAAAATGGAGGCTTTCTTTGGAAACATGGACTTTCCTATGTGTATTTTTACAGAACCTCAACTCGCCGACAGAATCGCATCCTATCGTTCTGGATATGAAAGCCTAACAAGGGTAATTGTAGTCGATCCTAACGATTGGGTGTCTCGCACCAAATTCCTCCCTTCCTTGTGGTCGCAACAGGTCAAACAAGATCCCGAGGTTCGTATGGGGCGTACAGCAGAAGAATTCCAATTTGGATATGAAAAGAAAGAATTTGTAATGAAATCAATTAAACTCAATCCCTTCTCCTCCACAGATTTTGTCTGGATGGATCCTCAGTCTATTTATCGTGCTGATGCAGTTCCTGGGGATCTCCTCTTTCCTCGTCCGTCCCAGATTCCGGTTGATCGTATGCTTGTTGTGAATCCTGAACCATTCACCGCCGATGATCTTGCTTCCAGCTATTTCCGAGGCAAACGCCGTCTTGACAACAGCATGATTGCTGGACCTGCTACCCAATGGAAGGAATTTGACAAATTGTATGATATTGTCATGACGCAGAAACTAAAGATTTCTGCCTTTGTTGGAGATGATCTGTTGATGAATCACTACATGATAATTCATAAACCAAATCAATTTACTCTTGTCAATGATGTCAAACAACTCCAGACTCTTGGTTAATTTACTTTATCCTCCATTTCTTCAGAAGGATTGGTTTTCTTTCTGCGAAATGTTACTGCTTTTTGTTTGTCAATCAACTGAAACAGCATCTGGCCCTCTTTATTCCGATGCATGACAAGACCTTTAATTTCAGTAATTTTCTCTTTCTCCAGATCATAAATAACTGATGTTTTACTGTTTAGAAGTTTCTTTTCTAGACTTTTCGCAAGCAACTGGTACAAATTCTGTTTTTCCACATCACTCAAATTCAATCGTTGCGCTTCTTCCACACTAAATTGACGGAGGCGATTGAGGCGAAGTCCTCGCTCAAGACGATGCCACTGGCGCTTATACGCACCCCCAGCATCTTGATCTAGAAATTTTACAAGAGAATCCTGTGCTTCTACCGATCTACGAAATGCCTCGCTGATAAGTTCACCACTAAGGTCATGGGCTCTTTTTAAAGTCTTGTTTCGTAGAAAACTACTCATATACATTTACTTAGGAAAAAGTCTTAAGATGTCCTCATAATAAGATTGGACGTTTCGTCCCTCTAGTTCGTTTGGGCCTTGGAGAAGTTTGGGAGAAAACCAATCTGCACCCGAGGAATCTTTGAAGAAGTAAAAGGAACGCCAACATTCAAGACTTTGTGAACTTTGAAGAGCTTCTTCCCATTCATAAAAATCCTTCCTATTTGTTTTCTCTGTATCTATCTCCACATATGCAACTTGCGACTCTATACAAATGCGCTTGGCAATCAGCCCATTGGAGTCTAAATATTCCTGACGGAGTTGGGATTCTGTCAAAGAAGGTTCTTCTGTCGTCCAAAGACTTTTCCCTTTGTGTGATAAAAACAAGCAGAGACAAGTCATCTCCAGTTGAGTTTGTTTTTGCATAAGGAAAAATGGAAGAACTTTCATTTCTTCACTAAAGAAGGAGAGCGGAGTTTAGATGGAACCCATTCCTGCCACATACACCCCTGAAATGAGTTTTCTTTCCATGAATATACGGTCACGACGTGAAATGAGTACGCGTGATGCAGCGAACATTCGTCAATTCGAACATTGGCAAACGGATGGGCCTGCTATGCAAAATGATCGTCCCGACCTCAATGGGCCCCGAATTTTGTATGATATGAATCCAACAGATAGCCGCAAACAGGATGGCAAACAATATTTTCAAAATAGACCTATGAAAGCAGGACAAGATAGTTTTTCAGAGAACCCCTATTTCCAAGGCTATTCGCCTGTCTTTGATCCCCGCAATGCTGTGCGTGAAGTGCGATCTGCTATTTTTGAAGACCGCTTTGATCGTGGTGTCAAGGAATCCAAGCGGCTCTTGGCTCGCAGCTTTACGAATACATGGGAACCTCCTGATTGGATTCAATCGCAAAATTTAGATACATTAAATGCATATGAAAGTTTGAAGCCGCAAATGAATAGTATGGAGAAAAACTTCCGTCAAGACAATAGGAATGAGTCAGGTGCAAAAAATACTGTATGAAGGGAAAGAGTTTTACATTCAACGAGAGGGAACTCAAATTGTTGCTATTACACGGCTTACAGGAACTGAATACAGCCGATTGGATATTAAAACCAAAAAGGCCGTCCACTGGTATGCACGAAAAATGTGTGAACGAATTTACCATCATTTTCGGAACAAAGACCAGCCGTTGGAAATTGTCTGCCTAGGTTCTGCAGCAGGTGCCATTCCGTATGAATTGTTGAGCGAGTATCCCAAAGCAACTGTCACCTGTGTAGACATAGATCATGAGAGCTTATATGTGATTCAAAAATCTATTTTGAAAGAGTTTGAGTCGCGTGTGCGATTTTACGAAGGAGATGCACGTCAATTCCTCCTCACAGTCAATCGCGATTCCATTGATGTAATTATAAATGATATATTCACCGAACAAGACTCACCTCCCTTCGTCAATTCCAATAGTTTCTTGCGATCTGTCTTTCGCTGTTTGAAGCCCCAGGGATTGTATTTAGCGAATACAATTTCTGAACCTTTTGATTTTACACATGCGGTTGCCATTGAAAAAATAGGATATGATACGCAGCGGTTTGCAAAGAAGCAGGAAGGACTTACAAATATTGTATATGAAGCAGTGAAGGATTAGTCAAACTTCATTTCCGTATCAAACTGATGTTTACTCATTTGTTTAATGGAGACAGCATCCTTATGGGTCAGACGACGACGAGTTGTAGACTTTGTGCTATTCGTTGTCGTGGTCGTAGATGTGCTACTTCCGGTGGAAGGAGTGGTAGACGAGCGAAGTTTGGCAAGCTCCTTCATAGACAAATTCATTTCCTTCTCAATTGCTTCCTGATGGTCTCGGATGTACTGGAGAATCTCCTTCTCAATCGCCCATCGGAAGAAATTGAGTTTGGCAACAGTTGTAAGAAAAGGAGGATGATTGGGAACTTGAAAATAGATTCGCTCACGCCGACAAAAGGGATCAAACAACTTCTTGCTGTAAGCTTTGAGTTGGGACTTGTAGTCACGGTAGACCATAAACTCCTGGCCGTTGAGAATAAAGGATGTATTGTGAGCTCTGGCATAATTTGTCACAAACCAATCAATCACACGCAAACTGATATCGGATGTGCCCTGAAGCATTTCCACAATTTTCTCAATGTCGTTCCGAGATGCATAGAACCGCTGAAGGGAATTGACAATCAATTCTTGTTTGCAATGGATTTTTCTCCGGCGAGTGGGCTCTGCAGCAGGAGGTTGTCTGAGTTGGATGTCAGGATCCAAGGGAGGTAGGGGTGCTAAAACTTCCATCGCTAATACTTCTGGTGGGCTATTCTTAGGCTACTTTTTTCGCTAGATGTATCAGATGGCGTCCGCTGTGCCTCCAGGATACAATCCAGAAACGAGTCTTTTACAAGGTGGGACCGCACCCATTCTGCCCGTCCAGGGCGGAGGGGGTTCAGGTCAACCTCCCACAAATGATTACAATGCATCAGTAAGCTTACTACAAGGTGGAACCGGGACAATTGAAGCTGTGCGAGGGGGAGGAAAAGCGATTAGCTTCGCCCCAGAAATTGCAACGGAACGCACCTTTAGCAGAGAGGCTGCACCTAAAAATGTTGTACGTGCCTCACGTGCTTATACAATGGAGATCTATGATATTCAAACAAGTGCAACAACCGCAACTCTTGATACAAACATTGGTGCCCGTCAAAAACGCCTAATGGCCTATATTGCAAAAGAAAGAAACACACCCTTGCTAACATCCGTCCAAGCTACTTCCGCTGTAGATGGAACCTTTGCATACACACAGTATCCCAAATATGCAGATTGTAAGCCGCAGCTGCCTCCTAATTTTTTTGATGTGATGGCAAAGAAAGTCCAGTTGCTCGATAACAAACCCCATACAATTTGGTTGGTTCCCAATCTGAGAGGAAACAAGGAGGTATTTGAATCTGTTTACAACAAAATTTGTCCTGATGGAACTCTCCCTGAGAAAGACCATGTCTTAGTGTTTCTTGGCTCCTTTTATCCAGATACCCCCAATGAAACAAGTGTGTTTTTGTTTGATGAAATTATGAAACTCAAAGAAAAGAATCCAGGCCAAGTCTTTGTCGTCACACCCCATGATGCAAGACTTTTGAAGAATGGATGCAAAATCCTGGAAAACACTTATGCTATGGATTCTACCTTGAAAAAACAAGAAGGAAAATCCAAAGAAATTCCTACCTTTTTTGAGCCTGAGATTCTGGTCTTTCCTCACGAACAGTTTCTTATACGGAGTGTCACCACAATGCCAATTTCTAAGGATGGAAAAGCGTCTGTAGGTCTTCTTGTCCGAAAAGGTATTTACTCCAAATCCTACTACATCAAAGGCGAATCCACCGAACGGCGTGCAGACCCTGCGCCTTTGGTCCAATTTACCACAGTCCTATCTGATTCTAGACTCCCTGAAACCAAGAATTGGCCTCCAAAATCACAACAATCCATCAAATGCCCCAAAGATATGGATTGCCAGCACTTTGAGCTAGGGTTTGCCCTTGAGAAACTGGGTGAAACGATACAACTCAATCTCAATGAATCCAAATTGTATTTGTTTCATATTACAAAGGAGAAAATCCCTTATTTTGCAGGTATAAAAGAGCCAGGAACGGCGGAGGAAGAGGAGGAAGAGGAAGAGGAAGAGGAGGAGAAGGAAGAGGAAGAGGTGCCGCCACCGATTCCAGAACCGGTTGAACTGGAAGTGGAGGAACGCAAACCGCCCACAGGACATTACAAGGCAGATCCTGCTGCAGTAGCTTCTGAAGAAACTGTTGAAATACCCATTGAAGGATTCCGTTTTGAGGTCCGTGTTGTCAAGTCCATTCTTGGAAAAAAGGATCCTGTAGCTATGGATTGGCTGAATGGACGCTTTACACAAGGGGAAGCTGATTTGTTAAATGCCTTGCAAATTACTCCTGAATTGTTGCAGAAAGCCTTTGGTGTGACTGGATTGTATTCATTAAGTAACTTCCTCGTAAGTCTGACTTACTCAAAGTGTTTCACCGAGACAAAACTGTTATTGGATAGTGAGTGTGATGATGCGCGCAGATTTCTTCGGAAATATTCCCATGCCTTGCAGCAGCATTGTTTGACAAAGGCCGCCCAAGAAATGGGAAAAGCACCGGAAGGAAAAGTCTTTGTTTCATCGCCGCCTCCCTCTGCACCACTTCCTCCCTCTGCACCACCAGGAGAGGAGGTACGTAAACCTCCAGCTGAACTTGTTGGAGCTCATGCTGCTCTTCAAAATTTGGATGTAGCAGCAGCCCTACAAAGCACGGCGACCGCGCCACGCTTACCTGGAAATTATTATAACGAAGAAATGGGTGTTTTAGTTCAAGCAGCAAATGGATTGAGAGGTCTTAGTGTAGTAGCTCCATCATCGAGCACAGATTTACAAGGAATTACTAGTGGTTTACGCAAAGTTGCTATCGCAATCAAGCAAGAGGTATCCTACCCTTCTCGTGCATATTCTCAAGGGGGAGCAAAATTAAAAAGTGACGTAGCTGGAACCTATATTTTATGGAAGGGCGCACTCCTCATTCATAGACGGAGTCCATCAGGAGGCCATTATCTTTCCGCACCAGGAGGACAAGTGGATCCGACTGATATACATTTTAAGACAACTGCTCTGCGTGAATTACAAGAAGAAGCACAAATATCAGTGAATAGAAACCCCATTGATCCAAAGAGCCTGAAAGCATTTTATCATTCACACAATAGTAAATATAATAATGATTTTGTATTTTTTGCGATAGAATTAAACGATACAGATATGGTTATTGTCAAAGGACCTCAACAAAAGTACATGGGGGAAGTTGAAGTATTAGACAACACAATTATGGCTATACCAGGATTTTCAGCAGAACCTGATAAAAAGTATTATCGTTGGGTCTATCTCAAAGAGCTCAGAAAATTTTTACTTGCAAACCAAAATACTCCGTATGTTGATAAACAGAATAATTTCTTGACTGCAATAAATAAACTTATTAAGTGGCTAGGAATTTAGAAAAGTAATCTTGCATTGAGATTCAATCTTCAATTACTTTTATCGGCGTGTTACACGTACATTCCCTGTCTTTCGCACCAAAATATCCATACTAAACAAAACAAAAATTCCACTCATAATAAACAACAACACTTCTGTTTGGGCGTTCTCACTCTTTCGGATCTCTAAATCATCCAAACGCGCATAAATGGAATCCAACCGACGGAAGAACTCTTCCTTCTCATACGGAGGGGCTTGTCTGGCCTGATCGATTGGGATCATGCCACCAGGTTGAGGAAGACTCTCAAAGAACGCTGTGCGTGCACCACCAGGTGTCAAGGGCTTCCAGACATTCTTCACAGATGGAATTGGCAAGACTTCCACACCTTGTGCTTTCTCCACACCACGTCCTTCAAACTGTGTTGTAAAATCAGCTCCCAGTCTATATCCTGGATCATCCCCAATGATATTGGTGAAGGATGTAAATCCTTCTTCTGTAGCATCGTCATCATAATTCGCACCAAAATATTTGGGTAACTTATTCGGCTGCTGCTTTGTCGGTCCCGCAATTCCCTTTGGCATCGTATTCAGGATTGCCTCATCAGCAGGCGGCTGTTCCGAGCGAAAGGATGCAAGAATCTCGGATTTGGGTCTCGGATCTTGAAAATCCTGAAATGCCTCCTTGGGAGGTGCATCTACAGGTGCGTGCTGGATCAGGCCAGTGGCAGAATTCAAAGGAGGAGTTACAGGCAAAGGACGAAGAGCCGGACGATCGGGATCTACGAGAGGCCCATCTCCGGGTGCCTCTAAAAATGTAAGAGGCGGACCTTTACAACGTTTTGCTTTTTTGCGTTCTTCTTTCCTTGCAACGGAACCTGCTTTGCTATCTTTGCAACCGGCGGGTGCAGGACCTCCGCCCACTTCGGGAAATGCTTCATTCAACGAACAATACTCCATAGTCTCACGACTACCTCTGCTGTTTCCCTGGATATAAAGTTTGGAGGAAAACAACAGAGGGATGGCAACACCAGCAACCATGATTATGAAAGGAGGCTTCCGAGCTCAAGTCGGCGACTTGTTCTCAAAATATGACACACAGGTCGCACTTCTTATTTGCACGTTTGCAACACTTGTTATTGTGTTTTTAGGAAAAGTACCCACGGAGGTTCGCCGTCAAGCGGATTCACTTCTTGGAAGAGCGTTCCTTTTGACCTTTACGGTACTTGTTACAATTCTGTTTGGATGGCCTCTTGGTATTGTAGTTGGACTTATGAGTGCATTGTTGATTGGCGCCGGGGGTGTAAGAGCTTCCTCTCATACAATTACGGAAGGCTTTGCACCTGATTTCAATGTAAAGCTTGTACCCAATAAGAAAAAGTGGTTTGTGGAACAGGTGTTGGGAGAGAACCCACTGTTAATTGAGGATACTGTCATTGATACGTCAGCCGTCCAGGATCTTACCGAGAAAAATACAGGTAGCGTCCAAAGCAATACTGTCACACGCTAAAATGTTTATACCTGTAGTGTAAATAGAGTTCTGAATGGGTTTAGAACCAGACGGAGTTGTAGATGCAACAGCAAGATTATTAGTGACAGCAGGACTTTTCATATGGAACTTGTACGAGGGTTCTGTCCTGGAAGCCCCTTATTCCAAAGAGTTGGTCTCTCTGTATGAATTTCCCCTGTTTCGTCTTGTGTTAGTTCTTGCTGTCTTGCTTGGCACCTACTGGTGTCCCCGAGTCGGCGCTATGTTGGCCCTAACTGTCTTTTTTTACATTGAAGATTTGGAGAAACTGTCAACTCCTTGGGTTCCTTTTCGTATGAGAAAGGAGTAGATGAGTCTTCCTCCGGCTCCTATGGCAATGGGGTTTGCTACGGCGGCGCCCGTCGTGATAAATCCTATCGAACAAATTTTTCTATCGCTCAATACCAATCCTTATTTCATTGGATTGATGATGCTTTTGTTGAACTTGGGTGGTCGTTTTATTGGAATGGAAATTAGCAAAGAACAAGAAAAGGTCTTTACTCACCCTTGGGTTCGGCGCGCCTTGATCTTTACTGTCTTGTTTGTTGCAACTCGCAATATCTTTGTGGCATTTATCATGACTATTTTTGTTCTTCTCCTGATTTCATTCCTCTTCAATGAAAACAGCGATCTCTACTTGTGGAGGCCTGCCAAGAAACCTGCAGAGGAGAACGTCCAGGGTATGACACCTGAAGAAACAGAAATCTTCCGACGACTCAATGAAAAATATCAACGCATGACGGCTGGTTCACAAAAGAAGGCAGAAGGTGAAGAGGAAGAAGAAGAGCCAACCATGGAAATGATTTATTCCATGAATCTCAATCGCTTATCCAGTTAAGTGACAGGTGGCTTTGCAACAAACACGTGATCTGTAGTATCGTAGATGACTTGATTGTTGACAAGAATTTTCGCATCCTGTGTGGTAATCACGCGCCCCTTATGGTCTACAAAGGGCTCCTCTGCGCCTTCCCGACGACGCGATTCGTGAAGGTATCCGGTTGGTGCGTTGACGGCAGATCGCCAGTCTAGAAAGGGAATGTCT
>JACCDO012093329.1_pt1 | contig 17725 bp, 36 predicted proteins | sample 7446101 | NCBI WGS metagenome assembly JACCDO01 (sample SAMN15323440, study PRJNA562643) | freshwater metagenome | isolation source: river surface water | place: USA:Blue River Watershed | collected 2017-08-16 | reverse complement strand
TCTTATGTAAAAACGTTTACTTAGTTTTTGGTAACCACGACCACCACATTCGTAGAGATAAAGAAGATATACAAAGGTTGTTCAAAGGATGTTTTGATTACTTACATTTAGATTTGAGGATTCCCAGCGGAAAGATTGTAGATAAGATTTCTATCGTATGTTTACACTACCCAATTGCGTCTTGGAACGGTATGAATGATGGCGTAATTCACTTACACGGACACGTTCACTTACCATCACACCTTAAAATTGCTGATGGACGAGCAATGGACGTTGGGGTTGACGGTAACAACTTATATCCTTATGATTTAAGTGAGATTCGTTCTTTGTTGAAGGACCGACCAAAAGTAAGGTTAACACTTCCTAAAGACCATCACGAAAAAAGAATTGACCCCACGGAAGTTGACAGTTAATAAAAAACATTTATATTTGTAAAACTTAAATAGAAGATTATGACGATTAAACAAGCACTAAAACAAAAAGCTCGATTGGTAAAAAGTATCAATGAGAGAATTGTTCGAATTGAAAAAGATAACTCAGTTATCGAAGGAGCCATCCGTAGTTATAACCCACAGACAGAATTGCAGAGTTTGTTGGAAGAAACTAACCAATTGATTGAATTGAAGACTGCAATCCACAGGGCGAATAATGAAGTTTATGACAAGATTTTCCGTTTGTCTGAATTGAAAAATTTGGTTAAGACCTTGAAGAAAATGGATACCCAAGAGGGTAACGTTAGTCGTAGAGGTTATGGTGAATCAATGTTGTTGAACTATAATGTAGTAATCAGCGCTAGCACCCGAGACAAGATGGTTAAGTCTTATGAAGACGAGATTGATGCTCTTCAGGACGAGTTAGACACATACAACGCGACAAAAACGTTGTAAAAGAAAGTTGTGTTTGGTTGGTGTTTTTGGAGATTTAGTTACATAAAAACTCTACTATCCATTAGATAATTGATGACGTTAAAGTATTCAAAAATTAAATTGCTCACCTGTTCAAAAATCACTGAGAGAGTCAAACCTTAAAACTCATTAAAACCTTTATTGAAGAAAACCTAGTCAACACACTAACCCCTCACTTCGGTGGGGGGTTTTTAAAAAAAACGAGTATGAAAAATATCCTTATAAAAACGTTATTCCATTTAGCATTAATCATAATCACTGTATTGGTGATGTGGGAATTTATGGATTATTCATTTGGATTTATGAATAAACCTGATAGTGCTCTTGTAATAATTGGCTTCGCATTTTTATCGGCAACTTTTATCGGCGGAGTTTATGTAATCAAAAATGTTGCAGATTCATTAATTAATTTATTTAAAACAAACAAAAAAGAAGATGAGCAGTCTAACTAAAATTTTGGGAAGCGTAATTGCTTTGGTATTAATTTTCACTATGTTCGCGGGATGTGAACGTATTGACGCAGGACACGTAGGTGTTAAGGTAAATCTCTATGGAGATGGTAAAGGTGTTGATGATGTTACCGAGGTAACAGGGTGGGTATTCTATAACCCAATCAGTACAAAAATTGTTGAGTTCCCAACATACGTCCAACACAAAGAATATAAGTTGGACAGGGAGAATGAAATCGATGAGTCGTTTGTTGTTAACTCAAAAGACGGTTCCGAGTTCCACGTATCACCATTGCTGAACTACTCAGTTAAACGTGAAAAAGTCCCTTATATTTTCTCAAAGTATCGTGTTGAGTTGGATGATATTGAAGGTGGATTCCTAAAGACAGCTGTGTATGATGCGTTCCGAGTTGTTGCTAACTCATACACTGCGGATGAATTGATTTCAAACCGTGAATTGTTTGAGTTAAAGGTTAGGAGTGTTTTGGTAAAACAACTTGAACCTGAAGGATTTATTCTAAGTCAGTTCACATCTAACTTGGTTTACCCTGAAACATTCAAGAAAGCTATTGAGGCTAAGAACAACGCGGTCCAAGCGGCTTTGACGGCTGAGAACAAAGTAAAACAAGCTGAGGCTGAAGCTAAGATTAAAGTAGCAACTGCTGAAGGTAATGCTCAGGCAATGTTGACAAGAGCTAAGGCTGAAGCTGAGGCAAACCGACTACGACAACAAACGCTTACTCCTATGTTGATTCAACAACAATGGATTGAGAAGTGGAAAGGTAACGTACCGTCCACGGTTTTGGGAAGTGGAACTAATCTAATGTATGGAATTAAGTAACTTTGAAACCCTCACCAATCGGTGGGGGTTTTTACATTATGGCGACAATATTTTGAAACCTATTGTTTATATTTAAGAATATGAAAAAACTATTTACGCTTTTAATGCTTTTGGTCTCCTTAGCAACAGCGAATGCAAAATGTGATTGGAACACACTAAAACTCCAACAATGGAATCAACGTAATTTATACAAGTGGTATGTTAGTGGTCAAGTATTAGATGACACTTGTGTTGATTATATGTTTATGGTTTATGACTTCCAAACTAAAAAAATTGACACTGTAGAATCGTTTAGAGGTATTTGTGAAGTAGAATTCAATAAAAAAGGAAAATACAAAATGTATTTGAAGGTTTGGAATAAATGTAAAAAATGTGATACTGCTTTGTATCGTGAGGTTAACATTATTTATTTTCCTAATTGTAAGTACACTTATAATTTGAAAAGTACGGGAGGTAAGTGTTTAGATAGTATGGTAGGTGAAATGAGTTTAGGACCTTGGATTAAGGGTGATACTTGTTGGCAGTGGTATTCATACATTTGGAATGGACCAATGTTGGATTCATTGAGTAAAAACGATTTCCAAACTATGAGTGACTACGATTTATGGATGTATTATGATTTTGGTGATAGTGATTTAGTACACTATGATGGGCCAACAAATTCAGCACGAATAATTAAATATAAGTTCCCAAATAAAGGAAACTACTTGATTGCAACTCAATGGTATAATAAATGTTTAGACCAAGATACATTTTTCTTTACTAAGATTAGTTTTGAATGTGAGTCACTCAAAATAAAAACACCAACACCAACAACTGTTCCGGGAATCAAAGTTTATCCTAATCCTGCTGATGATAAAGTAATATTTACAGTTGCTAGTACCAACAAGATACTTTCTAATACATACGAAGTTTATGATAGTAAGGGTAAATTAGTGTTGAGCGGTAAAATGGGAGGGAGTATTTGTGTAGGGGTTCAAAACTTACCAAACGGTGTTTATGTTGTAAAAATTGGAAAATTAGTCCAAAAGTTTATTGTAAAACATTAAAAAAATGATTATCAAAGAAGGTGTTGATAGATAAACTTTTTTCACCTATTTTTATTTAAAAATAAGATATATGAGTAAAGTAAAAATCTCAACGGCAAAAGGTGATATGATTGCGGAGTTGTATGACAACGAAACTCCAATCACGGTAGAAAACTTCAAGAGTTTGATTAACAAGAAATTCTATGATGGGCTTAATTTCCACAGAGTAATCCCTGGATTTGTTGCTCAAGGAGGATGTCCTAACGGTGTTGGAAATGGTGGTCCTGGATACACAATTCAATGTGAGATAACCGCACCAAGACAATTCCACGATAAAGGTGTTCTCTCTATGGCGCACGCTGGACGTAACACAGGAGGTTCACAGTTCTTTATCTGTCACAACAGACAGAACACTCAACACTTGGATGGTAACCATACCTGTTTTGGGAAGATTGTTGAAGGTCTTGATATCATTGACCAACTCCAACAAGGAGACCAAATCAACTCTATGGAATTGATTTAATCTTGAACCCCACTTAACGGTGGGGTTTTTTGTTTTTAACATATTTATGAGTATGGCAAAGGCAAGAAAAGAGGGGAAACCAAAAAGAAACAGGGGGAATGTTAAAAAAACCCTTGACAGAATTAGTAATAACAACGATATTATTAATCGATACATAAAAGAACTAAAAGGAAACAGTTATGACACTTGAACAGGCAAAACAAATCTTAAAAGAGAATGGTAGACCTTCTTGTCCGTGTAAGTACAGCAGTACTGAGGCGATGATAGAAGAAGCTAAGAAATTAGTAAAAAAGTAAAAACCTGAGACTTCTCAGGTTTTTTTTATTATATTTGTTCTATGGAAAAGATTTTATACTTAGTTAGAGGTGTCCCTGGTTCAGGTAAATCAACATTAGCAAAAAACTTGGGGGGAACTCATTTTGAGACTGACCAATACTTTATGGTTGATGGTGAATATAAGTTCGATGGTTCTAAATTAAGAGAAGCGCACGAGTGGTGTCAACACAGTGTCAATACCGCAATGATTTTAAATCACACTGCAGGTTTGAACAATGTGATAGTCGTATCAAATACATTTACACAGGAGTGGGAAATGCAGCGTTATATTGATATGGCAAAAGATTGGGATTACAAGGTGTTTTCAATCATCGTAGAAAATCGTCACGGTGGAGTAAACGCTCACGGTGTTCCTGAAGATAAATTACAATCTATGAGAGATAGATTTGAGGTTAAACTTTAATGAATGAATAATACCGCGTTAGTTTATATTTTATTTTTTTATTGTTTTGTTGTTCTGATATCATTTTTAGGTATTGTCTTAGAAAAAATCGCCAGAGTATTTCCGAACTCCAAATTCTACAATTGGTGGAGAGCAAACATAATTGGAGATGGGGACAAGAATAATTTTGGTTAATTAAAATATTTTTTCTATCTTAGCAATATGAAGAAACTACTTACCTTTTATTTCCTTAACAGAATCATCAAGGACCCTGTGATGACAGCAACAATTTATAAAGTTCTTTACGAAGGTGGTGACCTACCTGAACGCACTTACAGTTCGGTTGTGGGACACATTCCTAACCTGCCGGCGAATACCAATATGAGCAAAAAGGATGAGGTTATCGCGTCTTTGGAATACCTCAAGAGTAAAGAAGTTAAGACCAAGAAGGATAAAGAAGCTATCCAAATGTTGGAGGCGGTTTTAAACAACTTATGATATGATTGGACTTATAGAAGGTAAGATGATTGAATATTACCCTTACGTTAATTTACTGGAACCACTAACAATTTTAATATTTATACTAATATGAGAAGTACTCACTACGGAGATTTAAAGAACTGGGTTATTAAAGTAATCAACTCTTGTGAAAATCTAAACCAACTTCATTCTGCAAACAGACTGATTAATCTATATGACAAAAATCTTATTAGAGATAAAAAAGTCGATGATTATATCCGTACTAGATGTTATCTTGAACTTTATACAGTTTATGAAAACAAAGTGTCGGAGATTATGGATAAACGAGAAAAAGAATTACTCAATGGTTAGTCAAGAAGATAGTCAGTTTTTTTTCGACCTAGTTGATGAGTATTTGAAACAGTCATATGGACTGAGTGATACTGAACTTGCATTCATATTTGAAAATATTGAAGACAGTGATGTTGAAGATTTTATAAGTATCGTATCAACAAACCAAATTAGCTTTTCTGATAAGAAGAGAGCGATTGGTATCAAACAAAAATATATGAAAATGTTATATGAAAATTGATGCGTTGTTTATCTCAGATGTTCACTTGGGTGCTCGTGGAGTAAACGCTGAAGAACTAATAGAGGTTCTCAAAAAGTATGAACCAAAATATCTTTTTTTGGTGGGGGACATTATCGACGGATGGTTACTTAAAAAAAGATTTTATTGGAAACAATCATACACAAATGTGGTTAGGAAGATATTATCTTACTCAAAGAATGGGACTGAGGTTATTTACGTATCAGGTAATCACGATGACTTCTTAAGGTCGTATGATGATATTGATTTCGGTAACATAAAAATCGTCAACGAATATAAGTTTGGTAAAAATGTTTTTGTAACACACGGTGATTTATATGATGGTGTTGTCAAGTGGATATGGTTAGGTGTTATCGGTTCACTGGGATATGACTTAGCAATTTATGTCGATAGAAAACTAAAAGGTATGGGTATGAAGTTTTCATTATCTAAATACCTTAAAGACAGTGTTAAAGAGGCTGTACAATTTATGACATCCTTTGAGAAACAATTGGCTTACCAAGCGAAAAAGAGAGGGTGTGACACAGTTATTTGTGGGCACATACATCAACCATCAGATAAGATGGTTAGTGATGTTCACTATCTTAACTGTGGTGATTGGATTGAAAACAAATCCTACATTATTTATAATAACGGTAAATTTGAGTTGAATGAATATTAAAGATAACCTAACAATAGTTATACCATCCTATAATGAATGGAAGTATATTGATGCTACAATTACAAGCATTGCTTCTCAAAATGGGATTTGGGGTACTAAAATTATTGTCGCAGACGCTAAGAGTACCGATGGTACAAGAGACTTAGTTAAGTCTTTAAAAACTTATTATGAACCAACAATCAAAATTGAGTTGATTAATGGTGGTCCTGTGGCTTACGGGAGAAACCAAGGTGCGATGAGAAGTACTACACCATATATTTTATTCCTTGATGCTGATTCAACGTTATTAAACCCAAATCAAATAAAAGACACGTTAAAGCAAATGGAGGATAATAACCTTGATTTGTTGACTTGTAATGTTAGGTGTATAAATGGAGATGTTAAATGTGAAATGATATTTAAGATTTTCAACAGGATTAATCACATTATGAAAAAGAAAGTTCCGTTTGCGTTAGGGACTTATTTTATGACAACTCGTAGTGCGTTCTTCAGTACAGATGGATTTGATGAAACACTCCAACACTCAGAAGATTATCATCTCAGTAAACAATACAGTCCAAAAAAGTTCCAAATATCAAAACACTATGTTGGGCAAGACAATCGTAGATTTCTAAAGATGGGGTATTTTGGAATGATTAGATTGGTAATAAGTAACTATTTTAACAGACACAACATTGAGCATTTTAAGAAAGATGTTGGTTATTGGTGATAGGGATATTTATTAATATGAGACTATCTGAAGACATTTCACGTATAAAACAAGTTATGACATTACTTACCGAAAAAGTTGAGAATGGTGAGGTTATATGTGATAATTGTGGGTGGTCTTGGAAGATATCTGAAGGTGGTGATGACACATACATTTGTCATAAATGTTGGCACGATAACCAACCAAATCCAATCAATGAAGATACATCATTTGATGAGACTGTTAAAAGGGTTTTAACTAAACGACCTTTATTGGACGATACATTCAAAGATTTTTTTATTGGTAAAAATAAGATGACTCTTGAAAAAGCTCGTCACATTTTAATTAGAAATGTGTTAGGCGGTTTTGATAATGTAATCAAAAATAATTTAGACTTTTTGTTATCAAAACATCACATAAAAAGTGGTGGATACAACTTTGACTTCAAAATAAAAAACTACCACGTAAATGAAGATTTAAAACGAATTGATTTTTGGGCAATCGTAGATGGTACTGTTAGTTTAGTTATGACAGGTGACTATGAACCTAGAAATTTGAAAGATGTTGTTAATGATGAGGAGATTGGATGGGAAGTTAGTATGGAGATACAAGATGAATTAAATGACTACTTCTATGAAAATTTCTTCAAAAGAACAGGGATTGTTGTAGATAGTGACGGGTTTAGTGTTGGTAAAATCAGATAAAATCCTTATGTTTGTAAAAAAAACATATGGAAAGAAAATTAGCGTCTATTAGAAAAGTTACTGACATCCAAGAAATCGTCGGAGCCGATGCGATTGAAGTTGCCGTTGTAGGAGGTTGGAAGGTTGTCACCAAGAAAGGTGAATACAAACCTGGCGACTTGTGTGTATACTGTGAGATTGATTCATTCCTACCAATCAAAGAAGAGTTCGAGTTCTTACGTAAATCGTCTTACAAAAAAATGGGCGACCAAGAAGGTTTCCGTTTAAAAACCATTAAACTTCGTGGACAAGTATCTCAAGGATTGATTCTCCCTGTTAGTGTTGTTCCTATCACACAGTTTGCGACCGCATCTGAATTACCTGAGGGATTAGATGTTACTGAAATGTTGGGTATTGTAAAATACGAACCACCAATCCCTGCAGAACTTGCTGGTAAAGTCAAAGGTCCGTTCCCATCGTTCTTACACAAAACTGATGAGGAAAGGGTTCAGAACATCTCTGTTGAATACTCTGCGATGTGTTACAGGAGTGACCACAAATTTTACGTAACTGAGAAGTTGGATGGTTCATCTGCAACATTCTACCTTAGAAACGGTGAGTTCGGTGTTTGTTCTCGTAATTTGGAACTTTTAGAAACTGAAGGTAATACCTTTTGGAAAGTTGCTCGTGAAATGAACATAGAAGAAAAGTTAAGTTCATTGGGTAAAAATGTTTGTTTACAAGGTGAATTGATTGGTGAAGGTATTCAGGGTAACCCATATAAAATTAAAGGACAAACAGTGAAGTTCTTCAATGCTTTTGATATCGATAACGGTGTTAGATATACGATGCCAAAGTTCGTTGACCTTATGGAGAATTGTGGTTTTGATTATGTACCTTTCTTGGAGATGGACTTCTTGTTACCAAATACTGTTGAAGGTATGTTACAATACGCTGAAGGTAGTTCCGTATTAAACAGGAATACTGAACGTGAAGGTGTTGTGGTTAGGTCTTACGATACCAAAATAAGTTTCAAGGCAATCAGTAATAAATTCTTATTAAATGAAAAATAGTAAAAACTATTCCCTTTCAATCGAACTTAACGATAACGAACAACATAAGTTTGATGAGTGGAAAGAACACATCAAGGCAATCTATGGTGAATATGGATTGTTTACTTGGAAAATAACACCAACAGGAATTGGAAGTAGTCTTGTGGTTTATAGTCACCTGGCTAAGGTTGAAATTGATTTAACTGATGTTGAATCTTGGTAAAACAAAAAACCCTCACTTTAAAGTGGGGGTTTTTATTTAAAAGTATTTTCTCAAAGTAGGTGAATCTATATCAAATACTGATAAACTATATCCTTCACCTTCAATGTAATCTTTAATCGCGTTTAAAATGTTGTGTATATTTTCTCTATTTTCACTACGACTATGCCAAGATGTATATTGGCCAGGGTTATTTAAAATTATGTCGAGGTTCATTCTGTAGTTGTTTTCTTTTAGTTTAATTGCTTTAACCTTGTCTTTTAAAAACTCGTTTGACTTGACAAATTTTCTAAGTTCTTTAAGGAATTTTTGAGTCCACTCCTGACGGCCATTATATTCCATTTCGTGAACGTTAAATTGTACACCTCCTTCGGTTGGACTACCTGATTTCAAATTTAAAAAGTCTTTCAATTGCGAAATCAATTGGTGAAATGGCGAAGAATATGAGCGAGACGTGTATTTAAAAATTTCGGGATTTACTGTGCCTTTTTTAACAATATCATCATAATTTATTGATGTACGAATTTCTACGTAATTAGGTATTTCTTCAGTTAAGGTGTAATTAATTTCTTTAGGTATATCCATTCTTTCTATTAAAAAATTAAGAAACTTTTTAAACTTTTCTGTAAATTTTTTCTCAGGTGAATAAATTGATATTTCATATAAACCTGCGTTATAAAGTTCACGACCATAAATTGCAGGAATACCTCTTGGACTATAACGTGTTTTATTCTTATCCAAATTATAGTGTTTAATAAAACTATCTAAAAAATTAGTCATTAGATATGACATATTGATTCTACGAGATAAGTTTGGATTTCGCTCGAACGCAAAATCTCTCAACATATCGTAAAATATAATCTCGAAATCAGAATCTGATAAATAGTCACTCAAATTGGCTGCTTCTGTAATATATTGTCTATAATCGCTCATCGTTAAAGATAAATACCCACAAATATAAGTTTTTACCATTTAACACCTTAAAGCAAGTTGAAACTTTTTTTTAAATAATGTATAATTATAAAAACCCCTCTGAGAAAACAAATCTCAAGAATATGGAAGTAACATATAGATTTTATAAAACTCCTGAAAACAGATGGTTTGTCGACATTCCTAAATGGGAAGGTGATATTGATGAACTCGAGATGATATCAGGTGCTGACTATCTCTGTGAATTAATTGCTCAAGGCGATAGTGAGTTTAAGTGTGTCTTGTCTGATGAGAAAATGAAAGCGTCATACACTTTAATTAAGACTAAAGACGGTAAAAAAGAAATTGGTGGAGCTTGGTATGTATTACCATCAATTTACTCGATAGATTATAATTTAGACCTGTGGTTATGTGATGTTACCGCAAAGATATTTGAGAGGTTTCCTGACATAATTTATTTTTATAGGAACCATTTTTAATTTTATTTTATGAAACCAAATAGTGAGAAGTATAGTATTGGTGTGATTGCAGGTAATTTTGATGTTATCCATCCTGGATATATCGAGATGTTCAAAGAGATGAAAGAACATTGTTATTGGGTCCACGTGTTGTTGCACACTGACCCAACCATCGAAAGACCTGAGAAGTTAAAACCAATCCTAAGTGTTGAGGAGAGAGTCAAAATGTTGTTATCGCTCAAATACGTTAATGAGGTTTCAACCTACACAACAGAAAAAGAATTGGTTGAACTTATTTTGAAAGTAAGTCCTGGTGTGAGATTCCTTGGTGATGATTACAAAGATAAAGACTTTACTGGTAAGGAACTCCCAATTGACATTCATTATTTAAATCGTTCTCACGGATGGAGTACAACCAAATTTAAAAAGATGATTGCTGAGTCAATTAATCCAACAACTTAACTATTCGGGTCATAGGTTTGAATTGAAACACTATTGAAACCATTTCTTCCTCCTACAATATCATAAACAATTTCTCTGGTATCACTAAACATTTTGCTTACATCTATATTTAATGAGTCTGTGTACTTCACACCAATGTAGATAAGATATTCTGTGTGATAGGGTAACATTTCATCGTTTCTAATATCAACTACAATATCAATAATTTCGGGATAATCTGTCTTCAGTAGATTTAGTAGTACTTTTTTTATGACGATGGCATTATTCATTAAAAATAAATAGTGGTCGTGTTGGTTATATCGAAATAAAATTATATCTTTGTGGTATGATTTTAATCTACCTCCTCCTACTTTATTGTTTTGGTTACGTTATCTTTAGAGGAGTCGATTATGTATTCAGATGGTTGTACGATAAACTTTTTTAAATTATAGATTATGAGACCTGAACACTTTTACACAATTATAGGAACGGTTCTTGGTATATTCTTACTGGGGGTTGTTATTTGTTACGGTGATGAAATTAAAAACCGATTGAAAAAACTATGGGAATGAGAATGGCTAAAGCTCCTAAAGAGCACGTAGATAGACTAAGACGTTGGATGCAATTCAACGATGAACTGTGTCGTATTAACCCTGAAAATAGTTATGAATGGGAAGGTTTTAAAAAAGATTGGGAAGATGATGATGACTTCTTACCAATCATAAAACATTGTGAATATGACAACGGTGAATTTAGTTGGGAATACTATATGGATTACTTCCAACGTCACATTTCACACATTCATATGAGAGTTATTTTTGGGTTTGAGGTTTTGGTTGATAATGTATGTGACCCTGATTTGGACTACTTGGAATATAAACCTGAGATTATAAAACTACTTGAAGAAAATGATACACCTGTGGAGACTAATTAAAAGTATTTTTGTGAATGATGCTCACGAAATAGTATCAAAAAGAGGTAAAGAGATTTTGGCGGAACAACAAAAAGAATATACTTTTGTTCCAAACCCAAAGACATCTCGTACACAATCTGATATGGTTGATATGATAATTGATGGAAACGGAAAAAGACAAAGATTTAAATAATATGAAAAAATTTTTACTAATTGGTATAATACTATTTGGTATTATGTCCTGTAACGATGAACAGGAGACAACCACACAAACAACAACGGAATCAATCCACAATGATGATATGATATTTCATTACGGTAACGTTGATGAATACCGTATCCAAGAGATTGATGGGTGTGAATACATCGTTGTCAACGGTAGAGCAAATTCAGAACCGGCATTAACTCACAAAGGAAACTGTAAGTATTGTTTGGAAAGAAGTAAAAAACAAGTAGAAGAAGAACATTAATATGAAAAAGGTAATAATTGAAAAGGATAGAGTCCGTAAGTGTGTGTTGTTGGAAAAACAAGGTGAATATGTATTTCGTTCAGGGCCGGGAGAGTTCCACGAAGATGTTGCAAATAGGTTCAAAGAACTTGAACCCGAACTAAAAGATTGGGTAGTTCGCGGTGGGGGAAGAGTTAGATGGTCTGATTCAGGTATTAATGTGTATGGTCGTTCAGTGGACTACGGCTATATGGATAAAGATATCGTTGAAGAACTTGTTTCAGAGTTTGCTAAAGAAAATGGTGTTGAATTTACCAATGAGACAGGTATTGGTTATTAATTAGGTTATTATGGTATTGTTTATTTTAATTTTAGTTGGTGTATTGGAGGTTTTGTTGATGCATTGGACCGTCAGTAAACTTGTTGATATGAAATCATTCAAAGAGTATTTAAAATTTCAATTCGACAATAAAGATGAACTTTATGTTGGATATGTGGTGGTTATGAGTATTTTAGGTTGGTGTACATTTTTTATTGCCAACTCTGCAATTTATAACACATTTATCAAATAGTTTTGGTATCTTTGTAATATGTTTAAATTTTATGAAGTCGGTGGTTGCGTCAGAGACGAGATTCTTGGATTGAAATCTAAGGACATTGACTATGTTGCGGTACCAAGTGACGGATTGTTGAAAGATGTTACTTCGGCACACGATATGTTTGTTATCCTTAAATCTTATCTTACAGAAGAAGAGTTTGAGTTGTTTTTGGTGACACCTGATTGTTTTACCATTAGAGCCAAGTTCCCAAAAGGACATAAGTATCAGGGTGTTGCAGACTTCGTAATGGCTCGTAAAGAGGTTGGGTATGTTCCTGACACCCGACAACCTATTATTGTACCAGGGACCTTATATGATGATTTGGAACGGAGAGACTTCACATTGAATGCTCTTGCCAAAGATGAGAACGGAGAGATTATTGACTACTTTGAAGGTATGTGGGCGTTGGAGAATAAAATACTTCTAACACCATTGGACTCAAAGATTACGATGATGGACGACCCTTTAAGATTGTTAAGAGCTTTCAGATTCTCAATCACCAAAGGATTCACTATCTCACCAAGAATTTGGGAAACCTGTTTGATGGAGGGTATTGTTGAGAAACTTGATAAAGTTGTTTCACAAGAAAGAATCCGTGATGAGGTGTTTAAGATGATGAAACACGATACCTTGAAAACTTTGGAATTGTTTGAAAGAATTAGAATTATAAATCCCGATATCTTGAAAATTATGTTTGGTAAAGGTATTTGGTTGAAACCAACAAATGAACTTTGATATGAAAAATAAAATAAAAGTTGACCCCGACAAAGTGATTAAGGTTGAACCACGTAAAGTTAAAACACTAACACCTACGTTTACGGGTTTTATGTATGGTTGGTTTTCACTATATTTGCTTTTGAAATTATTAGGAAAAATTTAAAATGGATAAATTAGACGCATATAAAAAATTACACGAGTCTTCATTTGAGACAAGTATGAACACAAATGATTTTTTCCATTATGCGTGTGCACAAATGGTTACCATTGTTGAAGAAGACGTTGATTGGGTGGTGGAACACATCCAAGAGTTTGGACAAGAAGGTGTTGATTCTGCAATGGCTTACATTCAAAACCAAGAACCTATTAAACCACACGTCACCGATAAGTTTAACGAAGCGATTAAAGTATTGGTGGACAGAAAACAAGAAGTGATTGGTGACATTGATTGGGAGTTCCATCACTACAATGAAAATGGACCGTATAGAAACATTAATAAATACGAAGATGATTGATAACATACACCAAATAAAGCAACTACTTAACTTCGAAAACGAGGGTGATTTCTATATGCTCTATGTCTTCAAGAGAAAGAAAGACCAACCTGAAGGTGAAAGAGATAATCACCAATCGGTTAGGACTATTAAAACATATTGTGTTAGTAGTATTGAGTATCTTGAAAAACGGTATGAAGAAATTAAACAACTCTGTGAGATGTTCAAAGCTCGTGCATATATTCACGTTCAAAAGCAAAACCACAAAGATGTATCATTGAATATGATGGTCGCTCTTGCTCAAAGAATACAGGACGGAAACCTAAAACAACAACACCTGTTTGATTCTGTTGTTGGTCAAATTAAAACACAAGAGAAACGTTGGATTATTGATATTGATAATGTAAGTCTTGATACCTTCGCGCACAATAGATATTACATCTCTATGAGAGAGTTTATTAATGAGTTACAAAAGGAAAGTGGTAGGGATACATTTATGACATACATTAAAACAAGGAGTGGTGTACACATCATCACACAACCTTTCAATACAATGAAGTTCAGAGAAAGATATCCTGATGTTGACATCCAAAAGAAAAACCCAACATTATTATATCTCCCTGATAGTTTGGATAAAGTTGGTGAGATGGAACACTTAAGGGATGGTAACTATATTGGGGGATTAACAATGCCGAAACATAACGATTGTAAAAATGGGTAAATTAACAATTTTGAAACGTCTCCGAATATTAATTGGGGAGATTGGGTGGAAACTATTCATTTGGGGTATGGATACTTCAGAGGAAAATTATTGGCAAATGATTTATGAACAAGAAAAGTTCAGGACTGAAAAACACGAAGAGGAAGAGTAATGGCACATACACCAAAAATTAAAAGACGTTGGGTTAAAGAGGAGAAACGAATTGTTGAACTTCTTTACAAAAAAGGATTCATCAAGGGTGAATTTAAGTTGGAAGATTTGTATTGGGAATCATACTATTGGCGTAATAGTAAATGTTACAAAACAAAATCCAATTCATACGATGGTAAGAGATATAGACAACCTGTTTATATGCCCGAGATTCATTTCTGTACTAGTGATTATTGGGGTGAGTCCGACGAACACAGTGTTGTTAATGAGGTATTAGAAAGATTGTACTGGGAACATATTGATACAAAAAATTGGGACTCTGACTCGGGGGAATATCCACAGTCAACATTTCCACGTATGACAAGAGCTCGGTTTATTAATTACCTCAAAGGGTTACCAACAGTTGTGTCTGATAATAAAATAAAAAAGGTTATAAAAAAAGTTAGTCCTGATGATTAACAAAGAAGTGAGGTTACAGGTTTACGATAAATGTTCGGGTCATTGTGCTTACTGTGGTGTTGAAATTACCTTGAAACAAATGCAGGTGGACCACATAGAACCTCACTGGCATACCTTAACAGAACAACAGGCCATCCAAGCAAAGATAGTTAAAGGTTCACACGATTTAGACAACTTAAATCCATCCTGTGCTCGTTGTAACAAATGGAAGTCCACATATAATTTGGAACTGTTTAGGAAGGTGGTAGAGACCTCAATAGATAGGTTGGAGAGGGATACTCCTAATTTCAGATTGGCTCGTGATTTCGGTTTAATTAGTGTTGAAAAAAAACCGATTACATTTTATTTTGAGATAAAGAATAATAAAAAAGGGGAGTAGCGAATTCCCCTTTTTTTTGTTACCGAAACGGTAACGGTCCTAAATTGCCCTGATAACAGGGTGGCTATTGTTAATATAAATATTAACCAAGTATTTATTATTATGAACTTGACGAATTGTGTTAAAGAAATATTGATGGAACAGATTAGGTCCAAATATACTAAGCCTACGCCTAATATAGAAAAAGTGGTTTATAACATTCTGAATAAGTATGTTGAGGGTTCCAATGTATATCTTATAAAACATTATGAAACAAGATACGATTTGGAATGGTGTAAGGACGGGAAAATGATAATGGAATTGGCATTATTTTTCCACGAAGATGAAAATGTGTGGAACGACCCAAGAAAAATGATGGAACGAGAATTTGCCTCAGGAACGTTATTTATACCGAAAGGGACATTCAAAGAAATTTTAAATATTCTCTCACTTAGAGGAACTTATTTAACTCACTTGATGCTTCAGTGGTTTGAAGATACACAATTGGATGAGGTAAGTAAAATAATTGGTAGGGATGATATTGATGTGGATGAGATATCTGTAGACCAAGAAATGAATAGTGTGTGTGTTCCACCACCAACAAAACCTGAAGGTATTACCAAAGACGAAATGATTGACTTTATTATCCCAAATACTTTATTTAAAAAGGCTGAACTTCAAAAAGAGCCTGATGAGTGGATTGAACGAATGTATTTGATGAAATTACGAGGTCAACAAGCAGATGAATTAAAGGGTTCGTTAAGTGAGACCGAGATTACTGAAAGATGTTGGAAAGGATATACTCAAAAAGGTATGAAGACTATGTTTGGTAAAAGATATCCTAACTGTGTTAAGAATAAGAAGTAATGAATCTACAAGAACAAATATCAAGAATCAAAGAGGTGATGGGTGTAATATCTGAACAAGGTAAAGACCCTATAACTGTTTTAAGTGGATTAGAAAAAGATATTGATAGTCTTTTAGGTTACTATGTTAAAGGTGAGAACGGTAAGTTTTATGATACTAAAGATGCTTCACAATCAACACCTGTAGAACTCGGACCCACAGGAGCGTTCTTCAAGGCAAAAATAGAGAGTGTTATGTATGGAGCCAAGCAACAAAACAAATACACACCACAATTAGATGAGATAAGGGAGAGGATTAAAAACGGTAAGTTTAAAGAGTATTTCGGTGAGTGGGATAACATAAGAGTCCAACCACAGAAGTTTGATTTTTACACGGGTGTTAAATGTACCTCACCAAACAAAAACCCAGGATGCGGACCAACAGTTTAATTATGAAATATATTTTATTAATCGTTGTTATGTTTTTAACAATAAGCCTTTATTCACAAACCAACTGTTTAAATACAAGACCAAGTAACAAATGGGTCTTAGGAACTTCAATTGGTTACACAAATGTAGTTACACCATTTACAAGAAACAATTACCAATTCAATATGAATGTTAGGTATAGAACGGGTAAATATGCGTTCAGTGTTCAACCTACGATTAACTACACGTGGGAGACAAAACAACCTGATTTCAGGATTGCAATTAGATTACAATATGATATTATCAGTTGGTAATGATTAAGATTGACATCAAAGTGGGTGACACGGTTCTTATGGGTAGATTTAAGAACAAAAAGGTTGTGGTTAAGTCAATCACATACGATGAACACGGAATGCCATTAATAAATGGAAAACCTGCTTGCACATTTAGGCTCAAGAAAGATATTTAATCTTTATGAGAGACGCATTTCCAATCATAGGTAAGAAGATTAATTACAACGAAAAGGAATGGACCATAAAGGATTTTTATGTAGTTCCTGGCAACCCTGAATTATATGTAGGATTAACTGACAATAAGGTAACGATGAACGTAAGGTTATCGGATATTGTGGGGGTTATAACCAAAGAAGGGGTAGGGGAAGATTCGGTCCCGGCATCAGAAAGATTAGAGTTTTTTAAGGGTGATTTGATAACAGTCTAAATCCCACTGTTGACCAAAGTCCATATTAAGGTCGTACATCATAAATTTACGAACTTTTTTACACGCCACATATGCGTCATAAGAATAACCATCAAAGTATTCACCTTGTGCGATTTTACGTGGGTCAAATACAACTTTAATAATTTGTTTTTCGTAATGTTTATTATCAGATGCACTCCAACCTCTCACACTATCACCCAAGAAC
>JACCDO010703534.1_pt1 | contig 17728 bp, 15 predicted proteins | sample 7446101 | NCBI WGS metagenome assembly JACCDO01 (sample SAMN15323440, study PRJNA562643) | freshwater metagenome | isolation source: river surface water | place: USA:Blue River Watershed | collected 2017-08-16 | reverse complement strand
TCCTCCACCATATTTTCGACAGCAACGATTGAAATATCTTGCACCTGCAAAAGATTTTGATAAACAGATGCTGATACCCAATCTGATTCAATTGCCAGTTTCTTACAATTCATTTTCTTAGCTTGTTCAACCGCACCAAAAACTACGTCTCTTATTATGTGCAATTCACAATGCGGAGCCTCGTTTTTAGCAGCTGTTGTATATCTAGAATCTGTGAACAGATGGGCAATTCCTTTATGAACCAAAACACTGCCATTACTGCCGGTAAAACCGGACAAATATTGAACATGAATAGGCCTTGTAATCAAAAGAGCGTCTGATCCTGATTTCTCAATTTCGACTTGTAGCCTCTTTATGCGATCTGAATACTGCATTGCAACCTACGCATTCAATTTTGCAATTTGAGACAACGCCAACAAATACGAATCAGCCCCGAAACCTGCAATCGTTCCAGTGGCTACCGGAGAAATTACGCTCCTTTTGCGAAAATCCTCTCTAGCATGCGGATTGCTGATATGGACTTCGATTAATGGCGCAGTGTGTCCTTTGCAAGCATTGGCTAAATCAAAAGAATAGTGCGTGAATGCTGCTGGATTTAAAATTACAGGAATTTGCTTCTGGTTTGCGTCTTCAATCCATTGGATTAATTGTGCCTCTGAATCACTCTGTTTTACTTGAACTTCAAGACCTAACCTTGCGCCCCATTGGACGCAAAGGTTCTCTAACTCCGAATAGGTTAATCTTCCATAAATTTCGGGTTCTCTGGTGCCAAGACGGGAGAGATTCGGACCATTAACGATAAGTACTTTCATTGAGCAACTGCTAACTTAGCAAATGCCCACTCAAGATCCTCAACATTCGGTGCAGCTATAACTACTGGTTGGCCAAAATCTTTTAGACCAATAAAGCGTAATTTGTTTCCTCTGGACTTCTTATCGATTGCCATTACATCGAGCAATTCTTCGAAAGAGCCTTCATACACAGTTGAAAGTCCCAACTGGTCAAATACATGCTGTTGTCTGAACACCAAATCGTCTGAACAATTTCCGGTTTTGAAAGACAAATGCGCAGCAAACATCATCCCCACCGAAATCGCATCTCCATGACGCCACTTGTAATTCTCTATGTTTTCAATCGCATGCCCTAGCGTGTGACCGTAATTCAATACTTCTCTACCTAAACCACCAATTTGGTTTTCTTTAAAGTCTTTCGCAACAACATTTGCCTTGACACTAATTGCTCTTTCAATTGCCTCGAGCAAATTTGGACTCTCGATATTTAAAATATCTTTTCCTGAAAGTTCGACCAATTCAATTATTTTTGCATCCGCAATAAATCCACATTTAATAACTTCGGCAAATCCAGCTCGTAAATCTTCTTGAGGCAGAGTTTCTAAATCGAGTAAATCGCACCAAACAGAGAATGGGTGATGGAAAGCCCCCACCAGATTTTTACCAGATTCGGTATTTATGCCAGTTTTTCCACCTACAGAGGCATCAACCATTGCAAGAAGTGTTGTAGGAATGTGGATGATTTCAATACCTCTGAGCCAAGAAGCTGCGATGAATCCGGCTACATCCGTAGTGGCTCCGCCACCGATTGAAACAATTAAGTCTGATCGGGTGAATTTTTTTTGACCAAGTAAGTTCCAAGCTAGTTCCAAGAATTTCACTGTCTTTGCAGATTCGGAATCAGGTGCTGTTAATAAATGAATCTTGATGTCAGGCAATACCTTTTGAATCTCCGAAACAAGATTTCTTGCTTTAGGTTCCATAATAGGCGCAAAAATGATAGCGATTTGATTTACATTTTCTGGAACTGATTTGGCAATTTCTTTCAACAATCCTTTGCCAACGAATACTTCATAGGGTTTATCAACCGCAACCATAATCGACTTCATTGCGACACCAACTTCGCTATTTGTTTTGCAACTGCGCTAGGAGTTAAACCACTGGTCTCCACTTTATAGGTTGAGACCTCACGGTAGATCGGGGCTCTTTGATCCATTAAATTCTTCAATGTACTGCGGACATTTCCGAGTAGTAGCGGACGAGATGTGTTTAAACCAACGCGATGGGCTGCATCAGCTAGCGATACATCAAGCCAGACCACGTTTTGGTTTTTAAGAGCTGCTTGGGTATTCGGATCTAGAACCGCACCACCACCTAGTGCCAATACACCGTCATGTTCCTCTAGGGCTTTTGCAACTGCGTCACGTTCGAGTTCACGAAAAGCAGGTTCACCAAGTTGCACGAAAATATCAGAAATCGTCATCCCAGCGGTTTTTTCTATATCGGAATCAGTGTCTCGAAAACTTACTTCCAAAATTCTGGCCAGATGTTTTCCAATGGTGCTTTTGCCCGCACCTGGAATGCCAATCAAAACAGCTTTGGGGCTCATTTAATTTGAAGATTTTCCAGGTATGACTTTAGGTTTCGACTGGTTTCAGCAACACTATCGCCACCAAATTTTTCAAGCATTGCATCCGCTATTACCAAGGCAACCATCGCTTCTGCCACCACACCTAGTGCTGGTACCGCGCAGACATCGCTTCGTTGATTGAAAGCTTTTGCTTCTTCGCCGGTTGTGGTGTCGATTGTGCGTAGTGCCCGAGGTACTGTAGAAATTGGCTTCATACCTGCTCGAACACGCAAGGTCTCCCCAGTGGTCATGCCACCCTCAGTGCCACCAGACCTACCACTCGTTCTCTTGATTCCATCTGTAGTGGGAACTATCTCATCGTGAGCAAGTGATCCACGGGTAGCCGACAATTCAAATCCGTCGCCAACTTCAACACCTTTTACAGCCTGAATTCCCATTAGCGACGCGGCAAGTCTTGCGTCCAACCTTCTATCCCAATGTACGTGACTGCCAAGTCCAGGCGGAAGATTTTGAACTATCACTTCAACTACTCCACCAAGCGTGTCGCCATCTTTGTGGGCGGTTTCAATTTCTTTTTGCATCAAGGTTGATACTTCAGGATAGAAACAACGAACAGGATCTTCATCGATTTTTTGCAAATCTGAAAATTCGGGTAAATTTGAATTCGGAGTGGAAACGCTGCCGATTCGTATCACATGGCTTAGGACTGTGATTTGACCTACATCATTTAAAAACTTTTTTGCTACCGCACCAAGTGCAACACGAGCAGCAGTTTCTCGAGCACTAGCTCTTTCCAAAATTGGCCTGGCATCATCGAAACCATACTTCTGCATGCCCACCAAATCAGCATGACCTGGACGTGGGCGGGTAAGTGCAGCGGCTCGGGAAACGCCTTCAAGAGAGGATTGGTCAACAGGATCTGCGCTCATGACAGTTTCCCACTTTGGCCACTCGCTATTTGCAACAATTATTGAAATTGGTCCGCCCATAGTTGAACCGTGACGTACCCCACCGATTATTTTCACTTCATCGGCTTCAAATTTCATTCGAGCACCACGGCCAAAACCCAAACGCCTGCGAGCTAAAGCCTCGCCAATTTCGTTTGTGGTTATGCCAACACCCGCCGGCATTCCTTCTACAACCGCGGTTAAAGCTTCACCGTGGGACTCACCTGCTGTAATCCATCGCAACACGAGCCCATTCTCCCACGCAAACAAGCACAAAAGCCCCATAAATGCTCACAGCGAAGGGAATTCTTGAAGTTTTTTTCGCAATTTTGAGCCAAAATCCGTGGCAGATTCCTAATATGTAACACACAGATATCCAAATCAAAGTGCTCTGGGCTGAACCCAATCCCAATGAAATCGCAGCGATTAATTTCACATCTCCCATCCCAATTGAGTTTCGAATCAATAATGAAGGCAACAGATGGAACACAGTTATCGAAATCCCAGACAACAACACATCACCTCGAAAAGCGAGGACTTGGGAAAAAGTAGAACACAACAATATGGCGAAGGTAAATCGATTAGGAATCAAATAAGTTTTAAGATCATGTTTAGCCGCTAAAAAGCCAATGTACAAAACATTGATTTGTAGGACCAATTGCAAAATGTTCACGAATCTAAGTCTGCTCAACTCGGAACTTACTTAAAACAATTGCAAAAAAGACTAGATGGATTTCTTTGTCTGTTGAACTAGTCCAGCTTCATACATGATATTAAAGAGATTGTGCATATTTTCACGATCGCACTGGGTCATCAAAATGACTTGTTCAACGGCTTGCGCAGCTAAAAGATGCAAGCCACTAAATACTTGGCAATTTTGAGTAATTGCACTCGAAGCCAATCTAGTAGGCCAAGGTGCGTAAATCACATCAAAGAAAACTTTGGTGTCACTACTTAAAGTTACAAAATCGGATGCACCAGCCGGAACCGTACTAATTAAAATTTCGGCTTTCGGATTTTCGATATTTTCCAAAGAGAAACTAATGTCGGGAAAAAAAGTTGAAAGTTCTCTTATCGCTTCAGGTCGCCGAGCCGCAATAGCCACATTCTTATACCCCAGATGTGAAAGTGCTGCTATTGCAGAACGAGCGGTAGCTCCAGACCCTATAACGCAAGCAGTTCCCACCACCTCGATTACTGGCGACAAGATTGAAATGAAACCTGATACATCGGTGTTGAATCCACTCCAGTTTCCATTGTCTTCTCTAACTAGAGTGTTACAAGCCTTAGTCAAGATTGAATAGTCATCGTGCTTTTGTGCAAATTCAAAAGCAAGGTCCTTTAATGGCATAGTTACCGAAAAACCAGAATAATCTTTTTGACTAATCACGAAATCTTCAAACTTCTTTGGTTCAAGATTGAACCTTTCGTAAGTCCACTCGATTCCCAAAAACTTGTACGCAGCTTTATGAAGAGTTGGCGATAACGAATGATCGACTGGATTTCCTAAAATTGCCGCTTTGCCACTAATTAACACTGTCTAAATACTTTCGTTTTAGCACCAAAAATTCTTCGTACGTTGTGGCGAATTCAGTTTTTTGAGTTTCGATATTTGTGGTTACAAAAAATAGCCAAGTGCCTGGAGCGGGCTCGAGAGCAGCTTCAAGTGCCGCTTCTCCTGGATTTCCAATTGGCCCAGGAGGCAATCCATCACTTGTGTAGGTGTTATAAGGACTCTTTGTATCTAACTGCGATTGAGTTAAATTCAATTCATCTAAACCGAGGGCGTAATTAACGGTTGAATCAAGCTGTAAGCGCATCCCGATCTTCAATCGATTCTCAATTACACGTGCGACTTTTGCGTAATCAACCGGTGCTCCTTCAACTTCGAGAATTGATGCGATGGTGACAACTTCTAGAACTGTGTGTCCAGCTGCGGCAGAGCGACGCGCTAATTCCAAAGAATCGTAACTCGCAAACCATCTCGCAGTCATCTGCGACAAAATTGATGCTGCTGATGAATTTTTAGGAATTTCATATGTAGCTGGGAATAAAAAGCCCTCGGGATTTCCATTTGCAATAGTTGGTAAACCATATGATTCTGGATCTTTCAAAACCTCGAGAAAATCACTTTTTTCAATTCCTGAAACTTTTGCAGCCAAATCTAAGATTTCAGTGACTCTTAAGCCTTCAGGAATGGTCAATCTCTTTACAGCTCTGCTCAATGGGTCAAGCAAAAGATCAAGCGCTGCCCTACTACTCATTTCTGATCTCAAGTTGTATTCACCGGGAGCAATCGAAGTTGCTCTCTCATCTGAATTTACAACTGCAATCCAAGCTTCAAGTCCTGCAATGACACCATTTGTGTAGAGATTTTGACCAATCTCGCGCAAGGTGTCTCCAGGCTCGATCGTAATTGTGACTTGACCATTGCCATCTCCTGGAAAATCTGCGGCAGGCTGCAAACTTCTAGCGAGCGTAAATGCACCGAGGGTGATTACGATTAAAACCGAAACAATCACAATCCAGGGACGCTTAGGTGCCGATTGCGGCTCGTCCATTTTGAAGCCAAAAACACTCATTGCAACACCTGCCCTGGCGGATTTTGGTTACGTCGCTCGTACTCCAAAGCATCCTCTAAGAGAACGCTAGCGGCAACCGCGTCAATAAGTTGTTTATCTGTGCGTGTGGTGTAGCCAGAAGTTCTAAGTTGTCCGCGTGCAACTTTCGTCGTGAGCCTTTCATCAACCAAACGGAAAATTATCTCTGGGTTTGCTTTTGCCAGGGCCGTAGCAACTTGTAAAACATTGTCGGCAGCTACACCACTCTGACCCTTCAAATCAATCGGCAACCCGATTAAAACTTCTAATGGTTCAAATTCCGAAATCAGTGAGGTCAGCCGAATAGGCAATTCTTCTGGATTGCAGACCTCTATCGGTGTGGCAAGAATTCCATCTGGATCGCACTTGGCAATTCCAACTCGACTAGATCCAAGGTCCAAGGCGATGCGAATTCCGCGGCGCATATCAAACTGACTTAGAAATTTCCGAAGTCAACAACTTAAGTGCGTCAGGAATTGCCGAGACATTTGTTCCGCCACCTTGAGCTAGCTCTGGCTTTCCGCCACCTTTGCCATCTATCACCGAGGCAATCTTTGAAAGAAGTGTTCCAGCGGAAATTCCCTTAGCAATTGCCAGATCATTTGCGGCAATAACGATTGAAACTTTTCCATCGGTTGATGCAATTACGCAAACTACTCCACTAACTGTGCTCATAGCACTCTTGAGTTCATTAACGATCTCGCGAATGTCATTTGCTGAAGTTCCATCAGGGAAAATTGCAGTTTTAAGTTCAATCCCTGAAACCTCAGTTGTCTTTAGGAAAGAATCTAATTGACTTCGCAATTGACTTGCACGAACTTTTTCAATTTCTTTTTCTGCATCTTTCAGCTTTGAAACGAGAGATTCGATTCGTTCATAAAGTTCTTCAGGACGCGCTTTTAAGTTTTGTGCAATGTTATTCAACAGAATGTGCTCTTTCGCCAAGAATGAATATGCATCAGCGCCTACGAGAGCTTCAACACGACGCACACCAGTTCCGACGGATCCCTCTGATAAGAACTTCACAACCCCTAGATGACCAGTTGTTGGGGTGTGAGTACCACCGCAAAGTTCCCTTGCCCAATCTCCAACTGAAACCACGCGAACTTGGTCTCCATACTTTTCACCAAATAGTGCCATCGCTCCAATATCGCGAGCATCATTTTGAGTCATGTACTGAGCAGTGACCGGTAAATCGTCGAGAAGAACCGTATTAACGCGAGACTCCACCTCATTCAGCACTGAATCTGGCACTGCAGTTGGTGATGGGAAATCAAAACGAAGGCGTCCCGGTGAATTTTCAGAACCCATTTGGGTCGCCGTTTCACCAAGCATTTCCCGGAAAGCTTTGTGAATCATGTGAGTAGCTGTGTGAGCTCGACTAATCGCCATTCTGCGATTTAGATCGACTTGCGCATGTGCAGTAAGGGAGAGATTAACTTCTCCATCTGCAACGGTTGCCCGATGAACAATTAGTCCCGGTACAGGAGATTGCACATCGTAAACATCAATGATTGCGCCATTCGATAGTGTGATTCGACCATGGTCTCCGAGTTGGCCACCACCTTCTGCATAAAAAGGTGTATCTTGTAAAACAATTTCCAAGTGTTGGCCAGGTGTTGCTGACTTAACCACATTTCCGTCAACAAGAATTCCGTTGATTTTTGTTTCTGAAGAAATGTGGTCGTAACCGATGAAATTCGATTTACCTGAGCTCTCCATAACCTCTTTGTAAGCAGTTGGAGCAGTTAGTCCCGCTTTACGAGTCATAGCGTCGGCCTTGGCGCGTTCACGCTGTTGCTTCATCAATTGCCGGAAACCGTCTTCATCTACTTCTAGGCCTGCTTCAGTGGCCATTTCTAAGGTTAAATCGAATGGAAAACCATATGTGTCGTGTAATTGAAATACCTGGTCTCCTGCGAGTTTTTTTGCTCCAGAAGATTTCATCTGCGATACAGCGGTATCGAACATTGTTGTTCCAGATTTCAATGTTGCTAAGAATGCAAGTTCTTCGTTAACGGCTATCGAACGAATTCTTGCTGCATCAGAAATTAGCTCAGGATATTGAGCACCCATTGATTCAATTGTTGCGTTAATCAACTCTTCCATGATTGGTTCGTTGCAACCCAAGATTCGCATATTCCGAACAACTCTTCGAAGAATTCTTCGCAAGACATATCCGCGACCTTCATTACCTGGCAATACACCGTCCACGATAAGAAACGCGCAAGTTCTCGCATGGTCTGCAATTACTCGGAGCGAAATATCACTCTTTTGCGATTGTCCATATTTAACGCCAGTTAAATCAACAGCCTTATCAAGGATTACTCGAGTTGTATCAATCTCATAGATGTTTTCAACACCCTGCAAAAGTGCAGCCATGCGTTCAACGCCCATGCCAGTATCGATGTTTTTTGCTGGCAACTCTCCAAGGATTGGGTAACCTTCTTTTCCAGGTCCCGCACCTCGCTCAAATTGCATGAAAACAAGGTTCCATACTTCAAGGTAGCGATCCTCATCGACTACTGGGCCGCCTTCTTTGCCGTATTGAGGACCTCGGTCATAATAAATTTCGGAACAAGGACCACAAGGGCCAGGAACACCCATTGACCAGAAGTTATCAATCTGCCCACGGCGTTGAATTCGGTCTTTAGGGACACCAACTTTTTTGTGCCAGATTTCAGCGGCCTCGTCATCATCTTCGTAAACAGTCACCCAAAGTTTGTCTTCTGGGAATCCATAGCCACCATCTGAAGTTGAACTAGTTAGCAATTCCCATGCAAACGGAATCGCACCTTCTTTGAAGTAGTCGCCAAAGGAAAAATTGCCAGCCATTTGAAAGAAAGACGCGTGCCGTGTGGTTTTACCAACTTCTTCAATGTCAAGAGTTCGCACACATTTTTGAACGCTAGCAGCTCGTTTATATTCCGCCGCCGCTTCGCCAAGGAAATAGGGTTTAAAAGGAACCATGCCGGCATTGACGAAAAGCAACGTTGGGTCGTCAAGCAAAAGTGACGCGGAAGGTACAACTGTGTGACCATTCTTTTCGAAATAGTCAAGAAAACGCTGTCGAATGTCAGCTGATTTCATTTTGATTTACCTTCCTTTGATTCAGTGGCTGACCCTACCGAGTCGCCATTGAGTAGGTTTTTTATGTGCGATAAAACGTCAGCCCAGCGCTTTTCAAGTCCATGATCGCTCGGTGAGTAATAAGTCTGCTTGGATATATCCGCCGGCATATAAGTGAACTGTGCGACACCACTTGGCAAATCGTGTGGGTATTGATATCCAACCCCATGTCCCATCTTGGTTGCCCCTGCGTAATGAGCATCTCGTAAAGCCGGCGGAACCTCACCACCTCTGCCCTGATTTACATCGCTAATAGCTCGCTCAATGGCTACTGCCACAGAATTACTTTTAGGGGCAAGTGATGCGTGGATTACAGCATGCGCCAAAGTCAAGGATGCTTCTGGCATTCCAATCAACGAAACCGCTTGCAAAGCGGCTAATGCGGTTTGCAATGCTGTCGGGTCTGCCATACCTATATCTTCGCTGGCCAAAATCACAATTCTTCTTGCAATAAATCTTGGATCTTCACCAGCAACAATCATTCGTGCCAAATAATGCAATGCAGCGTCAACATCTGAGCCACGCATACTCTTAATAAATGCAGAGATAACGTCGTAATGCTGATCTCCATCTTTGTCGTAATGAACTATTGCATGTTGTGCCGCTTGCGAAACTATCTCTTGCGTAATCGAAGAATTCTCGGCAATTGCAATTCCGGCTGCGGCCTCAAGTAGTGTCAAAGCATGCCGAGCATCACCACCGGCAAGTCGAACCAAAAAATGCAATCCCGATTCATCTAATTCGACGGATTTGTTAAGTCCACGTTCTGATTCAACGGCTCTTTTAATCAATAGCTCAAGGTTTTGTTCTGAAAGCTTTTGTAATCTCACCACGATTGATCGAGAAAGCAGTGGCGCATTGACACTGAAACTTGGGTTTTCTGTTGTTGCTGCAACAAGGGTTACCCAGCCATTTTCTACCGCTGGTAATAGGGCATCCTGTTGAGATTTATTGAATCGGTGAACTTCATCGATGAACAAAACCGTATTTTGCCCACCAATTGATATGGAATCTTTAGCATCTGCAATTACTTCACGGACATCTTTAACTCCAGAAGAAATTGCAGATAGTTCAACAAACTTCCGGCTAGTGGCAGAAGCAATCATTTGCGCGAGCGTCGTTTTGCCGCTGCCAGGTGGACCCCAAAGCAAAATACTTACAGCAGCTTGCGTGTCTCCATCGAGAAGCCGGCGAAGTGGCGATCCTTCTTTGAGAACACTCTCCTGCCCCACCAATTCGGATGCATTTTGTGGGCGCATCCGAACTGCTAATGGAGCAGTTGAAGAATTCTCAAAGATAGACACTTAGCCTGCTACTTTTTCAGATTTCTTTTCCGGCTTGAAATCGACACCAGCTTCTTTTCTCTGCGCTGGAGTGATTGGAGTTGGGGCTCCAGTTAATGGGTCGTGGCCACCGCCGGTTTTTGGAAATGCAATAACTTCTCGAAGATTTGCAGCTCCTGAAAGCAACATACAAATGCGATCCCATCCGAGCGCAATTCCGCCATGAGGTGGTGGTCCGAACTTAAAGGCCTCTAGCAAGAACCCAAATTTCTCTTGAGCTTCTTCATCAGACAATCCCAATAATTTGAAAACTCGCTCTTGAACATTGCCTTGATGGATACGAATTGATCCACCACCGATTTCATTTCCATTGCAAACAATGTCGTAAGCCCAAGCCAGTGCATTTCCTGGATCCGATTCAAAGTTATCGATCCATTCGGAATTAGGTGAGGTGAATGGATGGTGAACTGCAGTCCACCCAGGTGTGCCATCTTCGTTTTCAATGGCTTCAAACATTGGCGCATCAATCACCCAAAGGAAAGACCATTGAGATTCGTCTATGGCACCAATTCGCTTGCCAACTTCAAGTCTGGTTGCACCCAACAGCCCGAGTGCATCCGAACGTTTACCTGCAGCGAAGAAAACACAGTCACCTGCATTAGCGCCTGTAGCGCCTGCAAGTCCGTTACGTTCTTCTTCACTTAGATTCTTTGCAACTGGTCCACCCAGTTCGCCATCTTCTCCAAAGGTTACGTATGCCAAACCTTTCGCTCCGCGCTGCTTGGCCCACTCTTGCCAGGCATCAAAAGTTCGTCGCGGCTGATCTGCACCACCGGGCATCACAACTGCACCAACATGGTCAGCTTGAAATACCCGAAATTCGGTCTTTGAGAAGTATTCAGTTAAATCCACTAGTTCCAAACCAAAGCGCAAGTCAGGTTTATCGGTTCCATACAGACGCATTGCATCGTTGTATGTCATTCTCGGGATATCACCAATTGTGTAGTCGATAGCACCTTTCCACAATGCTCTAACTAACTGTTCGCCAAGATTCAAAATATCTTCTTGCTCAATAAAAGACATCTCAATATCAAGTTGGGTAAATTCTGGCTGACGATCAGCACGGAAATCCTCATCGCGATAGCAGCGTGCAATTTGGAAATATCTTTCCATTCCTGCGACCATCAAAAGTTGTTTGAATAGCTGCGGGCTTTGAGGTAGCGCATACCAACTTCCAGGCTTTAAGCGAACTGGAACAAGGAAGTCACGTGCACCTTCAGGAGTAGAACGTGTCAATGTTGGTGTCTCGATTTCGACAAAATCCTGAGCCAATAAAACGTCGCGGGCAATTTGATTTACTTTACTTCGCATACGTAGCGCAGCAGCTGGACCTGTTCTACGCAAATCTAGGTAGCGCCATTTGAGTCGGGTTTCATCGCCCACTTCAAGATTGTCATCAATTGGAAATGGCAACGGAGCGGATTCGCTCAGAACTTCAACAACATCTGCCAAAATTTCGATTGCGCCAGTTGGAAGTTCTGGGTTTTCATTTCCACTTGGACGTAAAGAAACTTCTCCAACTACTTTTACGCAAAATTCACTACGCAGAATGTGAGCTGTTTTTTCATCACGAACCACAACTTGAACCACACCTGATGCATCGCGCAAATCAATAAATGCAACACCGCCGTGATCGCGTCGACGCGCCACCCATCCTGCCAAAGTTACTGTCGTTCCCGCATCACTCGCTCGAAGTGTGCCTGCGTTATGTGTACGTAACACTATTTCTCCTCAATCAACTTTTTGATGTTGCTACTTAAATCTGCAATTGATGATTCAATTGTTTTTCCGTCTGCCATTCTTTTAATACTAAATTTCTGCGATTCAAGTTCTCCGTCGCCAATCACGACAACCGTTTTGGCTGCTAATTTGTCAGCAGCTTTCATTGCACCCTTTAAACCACGATCTCCGAAAGCCATATCCGCGCGGATTGCTGAATCTCTTAGCGAGGAAATAGTTGTAACCGCTAATTCCTTCGCCGCCTCACCAAGGGGAATCAAATAGACATCCGCAACCGATTTATCGCCGATATCTAGTCCTTCGGCTCTTGCAGCTAGCAACGTTCTGTCCACCCCAAGACCAAACCCAATGCCACTCAAGTTTTGTCCACCCAATTGCGCCATGAGTCCGTCGTATCTGCCGCCGCCGCCGATTCCAGACTGGGCACCCAATAGAGGATGATCAAATTCAAAAGTAGTTCGGGTGTAGTAGTCCAACCCTCGCACCATTCGTGGAGCTTCTACCCATTGCACATTGTGCATTTTCAAAAACTTTCGAACTTCCGAGTAATGGTCTTCACATTCTTTGCATAAATGATCTACTTGGAGTGGTGCAGATTCCAATTGATTTTGGACTTCTTCACGTTTGTCATCGAGCACACGAAGTGGATTGATTTTCGCTCGATTTTGGGTGGCTTCATCTAGCTTGAGGTTAGAGAGAAATTCTTGCAGCTTAAGTCGATATGGTGGTCGGCAGACCGAACAACCGAGTGAAGTCAGTTTCAATGTGAAATTTTGCAAACCAACATTTTTGTATCCCTTGTATGCAATCGCAATAACTTCCGCATCTAGTGCTGGATCTTCTGCGCCAATTGCTTCAATGCCAATCTGCTGCAACTGTCGATATCTACCTGCTTGTGGACGCTCGGCTCGAAAGAAAGGTCCCGCATACCAAAGTTTTACAGGTAACTGACCGCGATCTAATCCATGTTCGATCACAGCTCGCATAACACCTGCAGTGCCTTCGGGTCTTAATGTGATTGACCTATCACCTCGGTCATTGAAGGTAAACATTTCTTTACTGACCACATCTGTAGATTCACCAACACCACGTACATAGAGATTGGTGTCTTCGTAAATTGGTAATTCAATGTACTGATAACCAGCAGATGTAATTTCGCTCTCTAATAAGTTTCTAATCGCTAAAAACTCAACCCCGTCATTTTGAGCGTAATCAGGCACACCTTTGGGAGCTCTAATAATTTCATTCATATTTATTCCCTCCCTAAAAACGGCTGCAAGTATGGGTTGTACTTCTTTTCGTCACCGATTGTTGTTTGTGAACCATGACCACATAAAACTGGTAAATCATCTGCAAGTGGTACTACAACTGTTTCGAGAGTAGCTTGCATGGCTTGCCAATTGCCACCTGCTAAATCGGTTCGACCAATTGAGCCTTGAAATAAAACATCGCCGCTAAATAGAACTGGCTGCTCTACGTCTTCGAATTTATACATCACAGATCCAGGGGTGTGGCCAGGTGCGCACAGAACCTCAATATTCATACCGGCGATACTTAACATTTGATTCTCTGAAAACTCTTTAAGTTGTTGTGGCTCAGTGAAAGTGCCGCCAAGAGTTTTCACGAGCAACTTACTTTCATCGCTAAGGCTTGATACTGGGTCAGCAATTAGTTGTCGATCTGCTGCGTGCACCAAGGCTGCTATTCCATAGCCATCTGCCACAGGCGTGACAGACCACATATGGTCAATGTGGCCGTGGGTAAGCATCACAGCGACAGGTTTTAGATTGTTTTCAGAAATAATTTGTGAAATTCGCTCAGCGGAATCGAAGCCTGGGTCGATAACCACGCACTCTTGATTGGCTCCTGGAGAAACCACCCAACAGTTGGTGGACCAGGGGCCGGCACTGAAGCCGGCAATTAGCATGGCTAAACCCTTCAGATAGACGGTCTGAACAGGACAATCACCATTCTGGTGACTGCGCTTAGTCTAGATGAGTCAAGCGGCCACTTGGCACCCAAACTCGGCAATTTGACCCTAATTCGCTCTAATACACTTGGGCTCCTACCCGTTAATAGGAGCAATAAGTGTCTTCATCCAATAAGCGTGAGCGTGAACTAGCCAGAGCCAAACGTGAGCGTCAGTTGGCTCGAGCAACTGCAACTAAGAAAAACCGCAGTGTTTATTTACCCGCTGCCCTTGTTTTAGTAATTGCTTTAATCATCGGTTGGAACAAATTCACTGATTCGCAATCAAGTGCGACACCTTCAAAATCTTCAAGCACAACTCCAGCCGTCTTCTGCGGAGATGCTCCAGTCGGTCTAGCGGCTGCTCAAAGTTTTAACAAACCTCAAAAAATGGATTTATCCAAAGATTCGTATCAATGGGTATTGAATACTAACTGCGGTCAAGTAGTCGTTGAGCTTGATCACAAGGCTGCTCCAAAAACTGTTAACTCAATGCTGTTTCTAACTAGCCAAAACTATTTTGACCAAACACCATGCCACCGTTTAACAACTAGTGGCCTCTTTGTCTTGCAGTGTGGAGATCCAACTGGCACAGGAACTGGTGGCCCTGGCTATCAATTCCCGGATGAAAATCTTCCAGAACAAACTGAGAACAACTATCCTGCGGGAACAGTAGCGATGGCAAATAGTGGTCCTGGAACAAACGGAAGCCAATTCTTTATTGTTTACGACGACACCACACTCGGTGCAAATTACACAATTTTCGGTAAGGTAATTAAAGGCCTAGACATCGTGCAAGATATTGCAGATCTAGGCGCAAGTACCGGAACCGATGGTCCACCAAATCAACCAATTGGAATTAATACTTCTAAATACACCGTAGAGAAGGATTATTCCCAGACGCCAGGCAAGTCTTCGGCGTCTCCAACCAGTAGCAAGGGATAACAATGACTACCAATACACAATATGGCCGAGCAACCGATGACGGCACTGTTTTTGTTAAGACCACTGCTGGTGAAACTCAAATTGGTCAATACACAATTGGGACACCAGAAGAAGCACTTGCGTTTTACGTTAATAAATACGAATCACTTGTGGCTGAAGTAAATCTTGCGCTTAGCCGTTTGCAAGCAGGTAAAGGCAGCCCAGAAGGTGCGCTAGAACTTGCCGCAAAACTTGATGCTCAAGTTGCAACCCCATCAGTAGTTGGAGATCTTTCAGCCTTTCCATCAATGGCCGCAAAGCTTCGCGAACTTGGAGAAGTTAAGGCAGCCGAGAAAGCGGCTGCGAAGGCAGCAGCCCGTGAAGCGGCACTGGTCAAGCGCACCGCTATTGCAGATGAAGCGGAGCAACTAGCAAATTCGAATGCTTGGAAGGCTACTCAAGAACGATTCGCAGTTCTACTTGAAGAATGGAAAAAACTTCCACGCGGAGAACGTGAAACTGAACAAGTGCAATGGAAGCGCTTCAGTTCTGCTCGCCAGTCTTTCGATAAAGCTCGTCGAACACATTTTGCAGAACTAACTAAAGCAACTGCTGCTTCAAAAGCTATCAAGAATGAGATTATCGCTGAGGCAACTGAACTTGCGAAATCAACCGACTGGAATGTCACCTCAAATAAATTTAAAGCCCTGATGGATCGTTGGCGCAATGCTCCACGTGGCAACAAAAAAGATGATGACGCGCTTTGGAACAAGTTCCGGTCTCTGCAACAGGAATTTTTCGACGCTCGGTCAGCCGCTCTTTCAGTTAGAGACGAGGCTTTGGGTGGCAATCTAAAGTTGAAATTGGATTTATTAGTTGAGGCTGAAGCAATACTCCCAGTCACAGATTTAGCAGCCGCTAAGAAAGCATTCAAGTCTGTCTTAGATCGCTGGACAAAAATTGGTCACGTTCCTCGTGCTGACATCCAAACCGTTGAAGGCCGCTTGCGCAAAGTGGAGAACGCGATTAAAGAAATCGAACAGGAAGAATGGCGTAAGAACGATCCGAGCCGTAAAGCGTTTGCAGCCACAACTGCAAGCAAGTTCCAAGATTCGGTAGATCAGATTCAAGCGGCTCTTGATAAGGCAAAAGCAAGCGGCTCAAAAGATGTAGCAAAGCTCGAAGCGCAATTAGTAAATGCTAAAGCGATGCTTGAAGCTGCAATGAAGCACGCTTAAACGCGATAGCAGTCGTAGACGCCGTCGATTTGTCTAACCGATTGAAGGACCGTGCCCAGATGGCGCGGGTCAGACATCTCAAATGTAAATCGAGATAAAGCAACTCGGTCACGAGTAGTCGTCACAGATGCGCTAAGAATGTTTACGTGTTGATCACTTAATGTCTTCGTGACGTCTGACAAAAGCCGAGCGCGGTCTAACGCTTCTACTTGGATATTTACCAAATAAACACTGTTATGACGTGGTTGCCAAATTACTTCGACTAATCGGTCTTTCTCAATAGAAAGAGCTTGGATGTTGTTGCAGTCTTTGCGATGGACACTAACGCCACTACCCCGAGTTACATAACCAACAATGGAATCACCAGGCACAGGTGTGCAACACCTGGCCAACTTCACCATCACATCGTCAGCGCCTTGAACCAATACGCCAGGATCTCCTTGCGGTAATCCCTTATTTGTGCGCACTTTTGTCGGAATGATTGCTTCTGACAGATCTTCAAGGACTCCTTCTTCTCCGCCAAGGCTCGCAAGAAGTTTTTGAATGATTGAAGCAGCCGAAATTTTATTTTCACCAACTGCCGCATACAGGTCATCAACATCTGTGTATCGCAGGTCGAGAGCAAGTGAAGACATTGCTTGTGGGGTCATTAAACGTTGTAGAGGAAGTCCTTGTTTGCGCATTCCTCGAATGATCGCTTCTTTACCCTGCTCCTCGGCGTCTTCACGACGTTCTTTGGTGAACCAGCCCTTAATTTTTGCGCGTGCTCGCGAGCTTTGAACAAAATTTAGCCAGTCTCGGCTAGGAGCTGCGGAATCAGCTTTAGATGTGAAAATTTCTATCACATCGCCGTTACTAAGTGTTGATTCAAGCGGTACGAGTTTTCCGTTAACTTTTGCTCCAACGCAATGGTGGCCAATCTCTGTGTGAACCGCATATGCGAAATCAACCGGGGTTGAGCCGATCGGCAGACCCATGACATCGCCCTTAGGGGTAAATACATAAACTTCTTTTGAGGCTAAGTCATATCGCAAAGAATCTAAGAATTCATCCGGATCTTCAGCTTCTCGCTGCCAATCCAATAGTTGGCGCAACCAACCTAGATCATCTGTGTTCTTGTTGTCAGCACCCTGTTTATATCTCCAATGTGCTGCAATTCCATATTCTGCCTGCTTATGCATTTCATGGGTTCGAATCTGAAATTCGACTGGACGACCTTGGGGTCCAATAACTGTAGTGTGTAAAGATTGATACATCGTGAATTTAGGCATTGCTATGTAGTCTTTGAATCTGCCAGGTACTGGATTCCATTTTGCGTGGATTCGGCCAAGCACTGAATAACAATCACCAACACTGTCCACCAAGATTCGAATTCCAATTAAATCGTAGATGTCATCCAAATCTCTTCCGCGCACAATCATTTTTTGATACACCGAATAAAAATGTTTCGGTCGACC
>JACCDO010637847.1_pt1 | contig 17731 bp, 17 predicted proteins | sample 7446101 | NCBI WGS metagenome assembly JACCDO01 (sample SAMN15323440, study PRJNA562643) | freshwater metagenome | isolation source: river surface water | place: USA:Blue River Watershed | collected 2017-08-16 | reverse complement strand
CTATATACCTTTTATCTTTATTTTTTCTACATTTTTGTAGTAGTATACCATACATAATTATAATTTCCGATTGATTCCTTTTAAAATTAGGTAAATCAAATAATTCAGATTTTTGCAAACTTAGATAATTCATAATTCCATATATATCATCTAAATTCATATCATAAGAAGAATTTATAAGATTGTTTAAGGTAATAATTGTATTTTTTTGTTCTTCTGAAATAGTTTTGTGACTATTTGAGAAAATATTTTCGAATACGTCTTTCATATCATTTTTATCATCTTCATTAAATTGAAGACGAGTGTTCTCTTTAATAAGAGAAAAAATGTCATTAAAATTAACAGAATCCATAATTAATATTTTATATTAATTATCTTTTATTTAAATAATATTTATAACTATTTTTCACTTTCGTCTTCTGATGACGAACTCTCGTTTGTATATGTAGAATCACTATCATCTTCTTCGTCCTCGTCGCAATCATCTTCCTCTTCGTCTTCGTCTTCTTCACAAACATCTTCCTCTTCGTCTTCTTCACAATCATCTTCCTCTTCGTCCTCTTCACAATCATCTTCCTCTTCGTCCTCTTCCTCTTCGTCCTCTTCCTCTTCGTCCTCTTCGTCCTCTTCACAATCATCTTCTTCACAATCATCGTCGTCATCTTCCTCTTCCTCTTCTTCGTAGTCTTCGTCCTCATCTTCTTCGTCAATAACATCTAATTCCTCATTTTCTTCTGAATTTAAAATTACTATAAAATCATTCCATACTTTTAGCTCTTCTTCATTCATATTTTTTACATTCATTTTAACTAAATATGTTAATTCTCCTAAATTACTCATAAACATTTTAGGTACATATTTTTTTTCTTGTAAATCATTCTTAATATTAGTCCAATTATATTCTTCTTCTAACATATTAATATAACTATCTATTAAGTCTATTAAATTCTCACATAACTCAACATTATATCTATACTCATATTCCTTATCTTGAAGACATAATTGTATGTGATTATTTACTCTTTCTGTTAATTCTTCATTTTTTTCATCAACGGATAAATTAAAAATATGCATTAAAATGCAAACCAAATCATCGTTATTTACTTTATTTGTTAAATTTTCTTCCATGATTAAAAATCTTAGTTAATATTTAATTATATATTTTTTAAATTATATTTAAATATAAAAATCATAAATTTATAAAATGTATAAATTTATGATTTCTTCATATTGTTCTTTATATGGTCCGAAAGATGTTTATTTAGTTGAAAATGTAGATGATATTGTTAAATATATTATTAATTATATTATTTATGATTGTTGTATTTATAAAAGTAAAGATTTTGAAATAAATAACATTCCAACTATAGATTCAATTACCAAAATAATTGAAAATGATGTAGAAAATGAACTTGAAAATAATTATGTAATTAGAGATTGGCAATCAAACTTTACTTTTGGTCCTAAAGAAATTTTAGTATATAAAGCTTCGGCACCTAACAACAGCGAATATTATGTAACTATAAAAATTATGAAAGATATAGAAAGTCTAGATTTTGAAGATTTTGATTATTTGAAAAATATAACTAATTATTTTGATTAATATTTTTGTTCTTCCTTACTAATTTTTAAATTAATTTAAATATAAAAATTATAATATCTATTATGGAGGAATTTTTATATTATTATAAAAGTACAAATATATATGGTTATAAAGGTCATGCTATTCTTCAAGAAAACAATGAAGATAAATATAGATATATATATTTGACTGATAAATATTGTGAAATAGAATCAGAAAATAGAAGATTATATAGAACTAGTTATGATACTTATGGTAATGTAAAAATAATACAATTATTAGATAAAATATATGATGAAAAATATATTTTAGAATTAAAAAATCGCCGTAAAAATATTAAAGAAAAAATAAATGAAAAATATGGTTATATTATAAAAAATATTGAAAAATTAGAAGAAGAAACATCAACCACTTGTAAATGCTATGATAATTGGAAATATAATGATTATGAAATTAGAAGTGACCATAATGGAGGTTATTACTTAGTAGGTCATAGGGTTTGTCAAATTTTATAATTTGTATTTATAGAAAAAATACAAATAATTAAGTATGGATACAAAAATTATTAAATTTTATAAATTAGCTAAATATCAAGCAGATATTTTCTCTAAAGATCCAAATAAAAAAGTATGTGCACTTTTTATTTCTCCTGAAACATATCAAATACTTTCCACTGGTTATAATGGAATGCCTAGAGGTTTTGAGGAAAACGAAGAAAGATGGAAAAGACCAGTTAAATATAAATATGTTGTACATGCAGAAGCAAACGGCATCTATAATTCAAGTTTATTTGGTGTTTCTTTAAAAGGATCTATGTGTATTGTAACCATGTTTCCTTGTTCTAATTGTGCTAAAGGTTTAATTCAAGTAGGTATTAAATCTTTGTATACAATAGAACCTAACTTCAAACATGAAAGATGGGGTGAAGATTTTAAATATTCTTTAGAACTTTTACAAGAATCTAATATAGAAATGAATTTTATTGATTATGAAAATGATAATCGATATAGTATAATAAATAAAAGTATTGAAGTATTAAAGTAATTATTTAACTACTAACTGAAGTTTCTAATAAAGATAATAAATCATTATATATAATTTCTGATTGAACATCACGTACTTCTTCATAATAATTATAAATAATATTTAACAATTCATTAAAATATTTTTCTTGATATAAGTTTTGATATACTCTTTTTTGAGTTTTTATATCATGACGTATTTCTAAAATATTTTTCCCCATAGTTTCGTATTTATCTTTTTCATTTTCATTTAGTTTTTTCTCTAAAATATAATTATAAATAGTTTCTAAAAGTTGATATAACTTCACTATTTTTTTCTTATTCTTATCTAATTTATTTTTTGATGACATATTTATATTATAAAAGATATATATTTTTTAAATCACCTTTAAAAAATATTTATACACTTGTTAATTTAGCCAGATGTTTTCTAAATATTGTATTATCTTTTTCCAAATTTAAAATAGATTCACAGTTTTTTATACTAAATTGAGCCTTATCGTGATCTAAAGTTCCATCTTCTTTAGTATACCATTTTTCAGAAGTAGTAACAGCTTTATCTTTGATTCCTCCTTCAATTAAAAATTTAACTAAATTCTTCGCTTCAAGATCTTTAATTATATTTCCTTGATTATCTTTATGTTTAAAAACATGACGACTTGGATCAGTACAAATATATTTATATTTTCCATCCACATCCTTAATATAATTATCAAGAGCAAATTCTGCTATTCCTGCTTGACCATTTACAATATAATTCATGTCGTAATAGTCATTGATAAGTTTAGTTATCTCATCTATGTTAGCAAAATTTATAGAACTATTAATGTTAAGAGAATTATTACAATTAGTATTATTTGTATTATTATTAGTATTGTAATTATTAGTGTTAATAGTTACATTTTTTATATTCTTTTCGTATACGGAAACTTCAGCTTGACTTTTACATATCTGTAAATCTTTTTCTTTGATTATATCTTCTTTTTCTCTAACAATTTTTTCTTTTTCCAAAATTAATTGATTAATTATAAATTCTTTTTCTTTTATTATTTTATCTTTTTCTTCAATAATATCAATCATTTTTTTCTCTAAACTTAAATATTTCATTTCTAAGCATTTTTCTATATGTTTCTCATACAAATTAATATTTTTATAACTTTTTTCACATATACATTTATAATCCTGAGTTTTTCCTTGTATTTCAAGACAATATTTTGTGCTTTTTTGATGTTTATTTAAACTTGATATATTTTTGAAATTCTGTTTGCAAAATTGACACTCCATATTAGGGTAATTCCATTTTTTTAAACCGAAATTCCAAAATTTGAATTTAAATTCCGGAATTTAAATCGGAATTCCGGAATTTGAATCGAAAATTCGGAATCTTGGGACAATTTTCTGGAACGTAATATTTTAAGGTGTAAACAGTTTTTTAGAAACTAATTTTAAACTGCTTTTACATATTGAAAATCGTTTTTTACACTCTCAGTTTAAAAAACTTAAAATATTTTTTTCAAAAATAATTTTCCACACACACAAGTCTTGTGTGTGTGGAAAATTATTTTTCTGGAAGAATTTTAAAAAAGTTTTTAAAAAATATTTTTCCAGAAAATAATTTCCAGAAAAAACTTTTTTAAAATTCTAAAAATTTATATGAAAATAGAATATTTTTCAGAAAAAATATTTTTGAAATAAAATTTTAAATTAATCTATCAAATGATAATTAAAGTAAGATGGTTAATATCTATTTTATTTCAAAAATAATATTTTTGAAATATTAATAACTAATTCAATATTATATATGATTTACATTAAAAGATTAACATATAATTTTAATTGCGTGGATTTACAACTAAGTTTAAAATATGATGAAATTTATTGACAGAATTTATAACATTATTTGAAGCCAAAGAAAAATTATTCGTTGTATTTAAATTACTAATGTTAGTTCTTACATATGAAACACTTTGTTTTACTTGATTATACATTATATCATTTGGAGATAATAACTTATTAATATTTTTTTCTACTGTATCTAGATTTTTTAATGTTTCTTTAATTTGAACGTCAATATTCCAACTATTATTTTTCAAAAAACTTTTTTCTTTCCATTTCATTATTTCTAAATTGCTTTCAGTATAGAATAAAATTATTTTCAATACTAATTCATTATATAAAGAATATACATATTCAGTTCTTGATTCCAGATTACTAACATAATAAGTTGTCTTTATTCTTTCAAATAATATATGGATATCTTCTGATAAATAATAGGGTAATTTAATCTTTAAAATATCTTGAGTCTTACAAGTTTCACCATTTTCTATTTTATAAATTATATTTTCTAGAGAGGGAATTAATTTTAAATCTTGAATAATAGATAAAGTCCATTTTGTAGGATTTCCAATTTCATATATCTTAGCATTATGAGATATAAAAATATTTAATATATCAACAATATATTCATGACTAAAAAGACCTGAAGAACTTTTACCTCCAACAGGAGAACTAATATTCGCAGCATTAGCACTTAAATCAAATTTATTAGGATATTTACAATCATTGCTCATAATAATTGGACTATATGGATAACATAATTGTATGTATCCAAAAGTAACTATATAGTAAGAATATAATCTATCTTGAATAAATTCAACTTTATTAGATAAAACACCTATTTCTTGATCACTCACTATTATGCATTTGATACTTTGATTTTTCTTATATAATATTTCCTTATATATATTAAATCCTGAATGATATATTTTTATTAAAAAATCTGTATGAAGACCTTTGGAATCTTTCCATACAGTCATAGTTTTATTATTAAAGTAATCTATTACTTTATTTTGTTTTTGTAAAAAAGGAATGTCAAAATAAGTTTGATTTTTACCATTTTTACCAACACTATTTACAACATCTTCCAAATTACTTTTAAAGGTATAATAAATATCGTATCCATCGGGAATTTGCAGATTATCAATCATTTTTTATTTAATAAAAATAAAAAAAAACAAAATAAAATTGAAATATTCCATTAATTAATAAAAAAATTATTATAATCATGGAATATTTAGATGTATATTTACAAAAATATATTATAGACTTTATTTCAATAAATGAAAATTTTTTGATTAAATTTGTAAATAAAAAATTTTATAATCTTTTCATTAATTTTAATATTATCAGTAAATATCCATCAAAAAAAGAATTAAATAATATCAAACTTTTAAAATGGTTTATCTATAATATAGAATTTATTCCAGTAACTCTACAAAAAGATATTATGAGAATATTAATATGTAAAGGAGAAAATATGGATTTTAATTTTTGTTTATCTAGAGATTTTATTTTATCTGAAAAAAACATTTTTTATGCCTTAAAATTTGAAAATATAGATATTTTAGATGTTCTTATGAATGAAAAATGTAATTTTGATTATAAGACTATTATGTATGCTGCTGAAAAAGGTAATTACACAGTTTTAAAATGGTTATTTAGAAATATAAATTTATGTCAAGAAAAGATAGAAGAAACTGAATATTTAATAGAATTATTACCACTTTCTATAATTTCAAGAAATATTGATTGTGTTAAATTTTTATTGAAACAAAATTGTCATGTTAATTATTCAATAATATTATTAACAATTTTACATAGTAAATTAAATATTTTAGAATATATTTTAGAAAATATTGGTCATGATTTGTCAGTATTTTTTTGGCCTCATAACTTATTAGAAACCGCAATTTCAGTATCAAAAATAGATATGATAATCTATATTTATCAAAAATATAGACCACAATTAAAAGAAAATTTATATGATATTTTATTACATAATTATGAAGCAAATATAAAAAAAGAAAAGACTATAGAATGTATTTTATGGCTACTTGGGAAAAATTGTAAATATAATAATCGACAAAAAGAAATATTATTTAAACATAATTTTATAAACAATTATGTATAAACTATTTTCGAAAATAAAAAAATTTATAAAAAACATAAGAAGTAATAAGATATACAACAAAGAATCTTATATAGAATATAGATTAAATTTTAGCACTCCATGTGATTTTAATAAATAATTTTTATTTTAATTAAAATAAAAATGCCTATTATTTTATTTAGTCTGATATTAATAATTTTATTCATAATTTTTATTATACTTTTCTTAAGCAAAAAGAAAGAAACATATATTAAAACACAATATGGTGTAGAAAAAAATCTGGAAAAAGAAATGATTGAAAATTTTTTTATTGAAAGTTATGAGTACGAACATAGTAAAAATTACGAATTAATTAATATGAAAAATACTCTTGATCATCCTTTATCAAAAGATTTTAACAAAATCTTTCATATATCTCATATTATATCTAAATCTGATTCAATAGAAACTATAAAGAAAGAAGTTGATAATATAGCTTTAAATAAAAAATTATCAGATAGAATATTAAAAAATATTGATATTGCTAAAAAATTTTCTTCTGACTTTTTTAAAGAAACAAAAGTTGAAAATAAAATTGGTAAAATAATAAATAAATTAGCATATGAAATATTAGATGAATTATCCGAAAAGAAAAATAATCAGACAATTGAAAAATTTGAAGATGTTGAAAAGAAAAATTATATTTTAAAAACGTTATGTAAAAAAGTAAGTGATATAGATATAGAAATTAAAAACTTAAAAAATTTACTAATTCAAAATAACATAGAAAAAAATCTTGAAAATATAAAAAAAATTGCACATAGAGCTGAAATAAAAAATTCAACTTTAGAAAAAATATTAAAATATAGATTAGAATTTGTCTATAATAAAATAAAATTAGAAGATTTTGAACCTGAATATTATGTAGATAATTATAATATATGGGAAAATTTATATAATTCCTTATTTCAAAAAGATGAAAATTCAAATATTTCTTTAAAATGGTTTATTACTTCTCATAATTTAATTGGAAATTGGAGAAATGAAAATATTGTAAAAAATGATATTTTGTATAATATACAATATACTTCAAAATTTACCGATAAATTTAATATAGAAATACAAAATAGTAATATAACCCATGAAATTATAATTAAACATTTTATTAAATACATTTCTGAAAATTTAGAAAATATTATAAACCTATTTTCAATAATAAAATTAAAAAATAAAAATATTATAACTATTTTTTATAAAACAATAGAAAACCACATATATAATGAATTTAAAAATTTCGTAAAAGAAGATAAACTGTTCTTTAAAATATTTAGTATTTTTATGAATTTAATGATTAAAATAATAGATAATTTTATATATTTAAATTATCCTAATTATGCAATTATAGTTTGCTACTCTTTAAAAAATTGTCAAGGATATGGTATTACAAATACAGATATTCAAAATATACAAGATCAAAAAATCGAAAATAAAAATATAATTATTACTGAATGGAAAAATCATATAAAAAAATATATAAATATATGTCAAAATACCAATTTTGATAAAGAAGAGAATGATATAAAAAATAAAAAAGAAGAAAAAATAAAAGAAGAAAAGGAAATAAAAGAAAAAACAACAAAAAATATTGAAAATAAAAAAGAAATAAAAAATTTGATTTTAAAATATTTAATTAAAGAATTTAATATCAAATTATATTCTGATAATGAAAATCTTGATAAATTAAGTAATGAAATATTATCGTTAGTTTAATTTTTATAAAAATTTATAAAAATTAATTTATATTATGTATTTATTTCTTATTATGATACATAGATATTATATGTATAGGATCACAAAAATTTTGAAAATTTGAACATAATTTTTTAATTATATCTATTACTTCAGGATTATTAGCATATTTACCTAATATATTTTTGAATTTTTGATAGTCTTCATTATTTTTAAAATTATGTTGCAATAATTTATCTAATTGATCATAAACTTGATTATTATCTTCTTCGACCTTATATTTTTCATTTTCTATTTCTTTTTCTTCTTCATCCTCTTCTTCATCATTATATTTTTCATTGTCTTCTTCATCATTATATTTTTCATTGTCTTCTTCATCATTATATTTTTCATTATCTTCTTCATTATCTTCTTCATTATCTTCTTCATTGTCTTCTTCATTATCTTCTTCATTATCTTCTTCATTATCTTCTTCATTTTCTTCTTCATTATCTTCTTCGTTATCTTCTTTCTCATCTTCTTTCTCATCCTCTTCTTCATCCTCGAAATTTTCAATATACCTATCTTTCTGAATAAAATTATCTATTATAATCCTACGTATATGTTCTTTCATTAAAAATTCAATTAAATTTTCGTTAAAAATATATTCTTCATCATCTTCAAATTTATATTCAAGATCATAAATTCTTTGAATTTTTAAATGTTCAAAAATAATTTCTGAAATGATAAATGTTAAATTAAAAAATATATCATCAAAAGCAATTTTAAATATATATTTACATGCTGGTCCAGTAATAATATTTACAAAATTATACAAGGCTCTTTTTAAATCATATTTTAATTCCGAAATATAAATAATAACTTTTTGTTCTTTATCATTAATATATAAATAATTTTTCAGATAATTATATAATAATTTTTGACCTTCATCATTAATAAGTTTAAAAATCTCTGGAGAAAATTTATATATAAAATCATTTGCTTTCTGTGAAATAATATTATTTTTATTTTTTTCAAATAAAATATTTATATTATAATTTCCAATATAATTATTAGGTTCAAAAGTTTCGAATGTTATATTACCTTTAATAAAATTATCTATATTTTCATTTGAAATCATAATATGATTTAATATATTTTTCGATATTCTTAATTTTTCTAAAATTTTAGATATATCGTAATTATTTACTAGATATTCTTTAAAAATACTAATATATTTATCTTGTTCTACCAAATAATTATATAAAATATCAGTAATATAATAAGATATTTCTTTATCATAAGATAAATAGGATGTATTTAATTTTAATTTATGATTTTCAGAATTTTTATTTTCAATATTTTCTATCTTAATTATTATATCATTTGCTAATTCAAAACAACATATTTTTAAAACTTTATAAATATATTTTTTATATTCTAATATATAATTATATAGCTGTGGATGATGATTATTCAAAAATTCTATACCTGATATTCTCAAATTTTTTAATAATTTATAAGAAAAATGATAATTAATTCCATGTTTATTTCCTATTTTCTTTATATAAGATATTGAATTAACATCATGATCTTTAATACTATCTTGTATTTTACTGGTAAAATCACATAAATTATATAAGAATTTAATAATATTTTTCTCGTATTTTTTGCGACTAATATTATCTGATTTCAAATTTTCTAAATCTATTTTATAATTTTTTTCATTATAGTTTTTAAGATTTTTTAATATAAAACTAATATATAATAAATCTTCAAAATTTATTTTTTTAACTTTTTCTTTCTCATTTTGTTTCTCATTTTGTTTCTCATTTTTGTTTATATTATTCTCTATTTTATCATCTTTATTATAGGTTATTTTATCATCTTTATAAATTTCTAAATTATTTTTCATTTATTATTACAAAATATTTTATAGTATTAAAAATATTTTATATAGGTAAATTATTTATTGACCAATAAATAATTTAATAATTTTCGTGACCTTCGCTTGTATTGACATATTTATAAAATATTTGATATTTATCATTATTATAAGGTTTTAAATAATCTATGAGACTTGAATAATTAAAATAATATCTTTGGTTTGATACTCTAGATGTTAAATATCTAGCTGAATTTTCTAAAACATCACTAATACGATATACATTATTAGTTTTTTCAATGATTTTTTTAATATCATTAAGAACTTTATTCTTTGCTTCAATAACATTCATTTCATTTTGAAATACATTAATTTCATTTTTACACATTTCTATAATTTCTTCTATTTTTTCATATTCATAATTAAAAGTATCAAGCCAATCTATTAGTTTTTGTGATATTTTTTGTTTACTTTCTTTTTCTACAATTTTTATAAGTATCATTTTAAAAATATTAATATTTTTAAAATTATTTTTCAATTTTTAATTCTTTTTATTTATTTTCATCTCTTTTTAATTCTGCTTCTTGATGATCACGAATTAGTTTAATAGCATCAGACATTTTTTTATCTTGACAAATTTCTGTTACAATATTTAAAATTTCTCTATTATTAATATGATTACCTAATAACTTTCTTAACTGTTCTACTTTTTCTTTTCCCATAATATTCTCTAATACTTCTATAAATTTTTGACCTCTCAATTTTGCTTCTTTATTTTTTGGTTTAATAACCTTCTTTTCTTCTTCATCTTCGTAATTTTCTATTGTGTAATCTATTACTTCGAAATTTTCTTTTTTCGTTTGTTTTTCTCCATGTAATTCTTTATGACATGTTTTAATTATATTTTTAAGATGACTGGCAATACATTTAATTTCAAGTTCTTTTTCCATATTTTTATGATCTTGTTCTTCAGGACCTTCATAATCTTCTCTTGCAAATACTGCTTCAACTTTTTCAATTCCTGGTATTAAATGTTTCATATCATTTAATTTTTCAACAAAAAACTGAAATAACTTTGTCCAATTAGAGTTTGCCAAATTAACAAGAGAATTAAACCCTGTTTGAATAATACCAGTTAAAGATTGACCAATTATATGGATATTTCTCATAAACCAATCTTTAAACTTATCTGAAAATAATTTTAAAACTCTGGTTCCATCATTTACAATTTCAGCAAAACCACTTGCACCTGAATTAATAATTTGAATAAGCCCAGAATTATCTATTACCCAAGAAATAGCTTCTTTAAGTATACCATCTTTTGCAGAATCAACAGCATTTGAAACAGTATGAATTGCTGATTCTCCATAATTATTTACAGTTTCCCAAAAACCATAATTTTCAATAAAAAATTCAGGTAAAAAATATTCTAAATTATGAACACCGTTAACATAATTTTCAAGATTTTTTTGTTCAGATAAATGTTTTGCAACGGCAGTAGCAACTTCTTTAGGAGCTTCTAATAATTTTTTAGCAGATTCTTCTATTAGTTTTTGTAATTTATCTTTAGTAAGTTCATCATCCTTTGATAATTTTCTTAATTGTTCGAAAAATTTTTTAGCATTCTCTTCTTTTTTGGCTAAAACTTCTTTTAATTCTTTAACTTCATGTGGTGCTCCTGTTGAAATTTCAAGTTCTTGTTTTTTAATTTCTTGATGTTTTTCATTAATTTTTAATACTTCTTTTTGAACATCATCAATCTTCGATTTTAAATCATCTGTAAAATCATCATGTAAACTTTTAGCAAGAGATATAAAATCTCCTTTTGGACCATATACTTTAAATGCATCATGTACTTTATCAGTAAATGCTTTAACTGTATCAATGTTTTGTAAAATATCTGAAGTATTGAAACAAGTTTCTAATTTAATAACTTTAGCAACTTGTTTGATATGATCAAGAATTTCTTTTTGTTTTTCTTTAGGTGATTGAGTGATATGTCTAAAATGAGGTTGACAATTATTTTCCGGTGCATTTGAAACATTACTTTGGGCTAAAATAGTGACTACACTAGTTAAAAATTTACTAGCTTTTTCTACTGCTTCTCCGACATGTAATTGAATATATTCAGCAGCTTTTTGAATATTTTTATGAACTTCTTCTTTTTCTTTTGCAATTTTTTCAGCAACTTGTTTAACTACATTTTCATGTAATTTAGTAACTTCTTCATACTTTTCTTCACTATAAGGAGGAATATAATTTTCTTTTCTACTTTTGATTATAAAATATATAGTTATTCCTATAGCAATTAATAAAATTACTCCTATAACTATCCAAATTATATTTTGTTTACTATCAGATTTTTTTTTACTTGGCATTTTTATTATAAAGAAATAAATTTTTTTTTATAATAAATTTTATATTTATTATAGTATTTGTGCTATTTAGTTATCATAAAATAAAATTGATTTTTTATTTTAGGTTTTAAAAAAAATTTTAATTATCATGTCTAATATTGATTTAATATCTTGTTGTGCAATGTTTACGTGTTCATGTTTAGTATTATTAATTATATTATCACTACCTATTGTAGAAATAGTTTTTGGTATTCAATATTATCAAAACTTAGATTGTCAATCTAATATAAATATTCCTATTTATTTATGGTTGATTATCAAAGGTTCTTTTAGTATTTTAACAATATTTTTGGTCGGATGTTTATATTCGTTAAATAATAAAAGTGTTTTATTTGTATTAACAAATCCATGCTTATATTTTTTACAATTATTTAATTTAGTGTGGTTAATTCTAGGTTCTATTATTTTTTGGAGAGATTGTTCGAATTTAAAACCAGAAAGCGTGAATATTTTATTATATGTTAGTTTAATTTTTGGGTATATTAGTATTTTTGGTAGTATTTTAAATAAATCTAATAATTTTGGAACTTCTAGTAGCTCTACAAGTTCTAATAGTTCTAATAGTTCTAATAGTTCTAATAATAGATTTTTAGTAGGTGTTTAATTTAAACTCTTTTTATATTTATATACTTTAAATTAGTATATAAATATTTAACAACCTTTAATTTCCTACTATTTATTGATTTTTATTTACAAAATTATAGTTTTTGTAACAATCCTTACAAAATACATATTGTGTTGTATTTTCACAACCAACTGTTTTACAATTATTAATTGGTAAATCAACATTATCATTTCTCATTTTTTCAAAACATGGTTTACAATATGTATATTGTTTTAAACATCTTCTATTACATTTTTGACATTTTGAAAACATAGTCATGTTACATTTATAACATTTATCAAATACTTTACCATCTTTGGAGACTGATACATATGAATCCCCACATTCAGGACATATACTAATATTATTTTTATTATAAGAATCTTGACATGTAAAACACCGTAAAGCTACAAATGTATTTTTACAATTTGTACACTCATGTGTTCTAGACATCATTTTAAAATGACATTGTTTGCATTGTTTACCTTTGCAAATATTTCCACAATATTTACATGGATGAAGAAATTTATTTTCTACAATTTTTTCTATACTTTCAGCTTTATTTTCAGAGTTAGTTTCGCTTAAAGTATCTTCATCACTTTCGACCGAATTTTTTTTATTTTCCATCATAATGGAACTAACTAAATCTTTGATATTAACATCTTTTTCTAATATATTTTTTATTTTTAGTGATATTTCATCTTCATTTAAAAAATCATTTAATATTTTATCCATAATTATTTATAAAATAATATAATTTTAAATTATAATTTATAAAATATAATTAATCAAATGTTTGACGAGAATGATATGATATTTAATGAAATTGATATATATGAAAATGAAAAATATGATAATCAAAATTCTGATAGTGATAAATCTGTCATATTTGATGAAAAATCGGATAGTTCAGATGAAATATCTTTATTCAATAATTTTGTTCAAAGTTATTCAAACAGTTTATCATATAATTATACTACTGAATTTATTAATGATGTTTATAGTAAAGGAAATAGTTATAAGAGTAGTTATAAAGACAATTATAAATATAATAATAAAGAAACTTTAGAAAATAATTATAACTATACAAACTCTGACTTATATCATGAGTCTGAAAGCAGTTTTAGCTATAAAAATCATAAAGAAGAAAAAATGATGGATATTATTAGAAAAAATATAAAAAATAATAAAATAAGTAGAATCCAGAAAAAAAATATTAAACTCAAATATAAATTAGTTTTAAATGAAATAAAAAGAAAAAACATTGAGGATACCTTAAATTTGGATATTATAAAATTAAGGTTTAAACTTGTCTTAAATGAACTTTTAAGGTATAAAAAGTATGATCCTAATTTAAACAAAATTGAAAGTATTTATAAAAATATATATCAAAATATAATATTAAAAGACCTTAAAAAATATTTTAAATCAAAAGAAGAAATGAGAATAAAGTATAATTTAGTACTAATAGAAATAAAAAAAAGAAAAACATATTTGTATGGTTTAATGTATGAACGTTTTATTGCATCTTTATAAAAAGTAATTAATTATTTTAATTATAATTTTCAATTAATTTCATACATTTTATGTAAGAAAATAAAAATAAAATTTTTAAAAATGAAAATAAAAAAGTTTAAAAAATAAAATTGAAATTTTTATAAAAGATATCTAAAAAAAAGACAATAAGTAATAAAAATGTCTCACAACAATGTTAGCAAGTACATCGTCTCCTTCATTTCTAAGCATGGAAGTGAAGAGTTACTCTCAACCTGGAATGAAAAGGGTAACGAAAAAGATTTTAAGAAATTATTTAAGGAAAAGACTAAGAAATCTGGACCTAAAAGAAATAAGACAGCTTATATGTTCTTTTGCGATGAAGAAAGAGAGAAGATTAAATCTGAAGGTTTGGAATTAAATAACAAAGAAATTTTAACTGAAATGGCAGCTAGATGGAAGAAATTGAAAGAAGAGAGCCCAAGCTCTTTAGAGAAATATAATAAATTAGCAGAAAGCGACAAAGAAAGATATACTAAGGAAGTTGAAGAATACGTTGAACCCGAAGGAGAAGAAGGTCCTGAAAAGAAAAAGAAAAAGAAAAAATCTGATAGTGATATCAAAAAAAATAAATCTGCTTATATGTTCTTTTGTGTAGAAGAAAGAGAAAAAATCAAATCTGAAGGTTTGGAGTTAAATAATAAGGAAATCGTAACTGAAATGGCTGCTAGATGGAAGAAAGTCAAAGAAGATAGTCCAGATGTTGTTGCTAGATTTGAAAAATTAGCAGAAGAAGATAAACAAAGATATCAATCTCAAAAAGGAGAAGCAGCTCCTAGCGCTGAGACAGAAACTAAAACTAAGAGTAAAAAAACAGTTTCTAAAAAAGAAAAAGTAGAGAAAACTGAAAAAGTTGAGAAAGTAGAAAAACCTAAGAAAGAGAAGGTTGAAAAGACTGAGAAATCTGAAAAACCTAAGAAAGAAAAGACTGAGAAAGTAGAGAAAACTGAAAAGCCAAAGAAAGAGGCTAAAAAACCAAAGAAAGTAGAAAGTGATGGAGAAGAGGAAGAAGCTCCAGTAGTTAAGAAACCTGCTAAGAAAGAAACTAAAAAGAAGGCTTAAATTTAATTAATTTTAAACTAACATAGTTTAAAATATCTACTTATATAAAATATAATGTTTAATTTACCAATTGAAATAAAAAGAAAAATATTTTTTATGTACATCCAAGATTACCAGAAGATTTAAAGAATCATATTCATATGAGAAGATATTATAATAATGATTCATATATTTTTCTATTTGCATTATTTTTATTTGAAGAATAATTTTAAACTATATTAGTTTAAAATATTTAACATTTTTTACAGTTGGTATTTAATCGAAATAATTGTTATACTTATTAATAAGTATCCCTTTATTATCATATACTAATATTTCATAATCATATCCAAGAAAATATAAAGATTCTTTACATAAATCTATTTTGTCCTTATTTTTTTCTAATGAATTATAACAATTTATATTTATACATTTACATTTTATTATTGTTTTTCCATTGATTTTATATTCAGAATAATCTTTTAATAAAGTAATATTATTTTCTTTGCTAAAATTTTTTAAAAAGTCAAGATTAAAAATTCTTTTTTTTATTCTTAGTTTTTATATTTTTACATTTTTACAAAATAATTTATCTTTATTTTTAACTAATGTTTGAAACAATAATTATATATTTAGTTTGCAATCAGATTTTATACATTTTAATAAAATTTTACTCCTCATTGTTAAATTATCTTTTGAATAATCTTTAATTAAAGTAATATTATTTTCTTTACAAAAACTATCTAAAAAATTATAATCGTATCTTTTCATTTTAATATATATAGCAATTAAAAAAATATTTTTCAATTTTAAACTATATTAGTTTAAAATATTTAACATTTTTTACAAGATACATTATTTATAGTTGGTAAATTAGATACTCTTGTAGAAGGACCAGTTCCTTCTTCTGATCCACATGGGTTCTCTAATATGGGAGATTTGTAACAATCCTCTTTTTTATCAAAAGTCATTTTCAGTGTTAAATGATTTCCTTTCTTATAATATGTTCCCATTAGTATATCTTGTGGAACTCTAATTGGAAAAGATTTATTAATCAGATAATCAGCATATTCTTTAGAAATTATATATGCAACAGCTCCTGCATTATATTCTGTTTTTTCTTGCATAATTTCAATATCATTTTCTAATTTTAATATTTTCTTTTGTTTAGAAATTGTTTTAGCCCAATTACCGTTCCATAGATGGAGAATAGAAAAATCTATTTCATTCTCTTTCAATGAATTGAGAATTTCATTCACACGTTCAATAAAATCTTTATGAACTTCTACATCATCTTCCATTACCAATGCATAATCATAACAACTATTGACTAATCTCATCCAAATATTATAATGACTCATATTAATACTAACTTCTATAGGTGTCATATCAGCTGATTTTCTCAACATTTTTTGATCGAACATTTGACAAACTAATTCATCTGTAAATTTTTTTCCTAAAACACAAGGTATACGACATGCTTCTAAACCAGCTGCTTTTGCGTATTTTTTAAATTTTTTTAATCTATCAGTATGCATATCACAATTAATAACATAGGCACCCATTTTAGTATCAAAATTATTATAACATTTTCCTGGTCTAGTACAAGTTTTTGTTTCTTTTTTCAAAAATTTTTCAGGCGAACCTATTTTTTTAGATTTTTTGATACATTGTTGAACACATTTTCTATCAGAAACTGCTGTAGGTTTTGCGGGTTCTCTCATTTTATCAGTTAATTTAACTTTAATTTTCTCTAATACTTCTTCTTTTTTATGATCGTATTCACGATAAGCAATTTTATTCCAATCTTTTCCATAATAAGTATTAAAATATTTTTCATAATTTTGTGGTCCATATACTTCAAAGTCTCCAAAAGTATAAGTTTTTAATGGAAATAAATCTTTTTCTAACCATTTTTCTTTAGGCCATTCATCACGAGCAGCTTTAAGAGCTAATTTATATTTTCCATT
>JACCDO012126025.1_pt1 | contig 17742 bp, 23 predicted proteins | sample 7446101 | NCBI WGS metagenome assembly JACCDO01 (sample SAMN15323440, study PRJNA562643) | freshwater metagenome | isolation source: river surface water | place: USA:Blue River Watershed | collected 2017-08-16 | reverse complement strand
TGAAAGTTATGGCGACAGGTTCGTCTCCATACAAACAAGGAGCTAGTCATGAGCAAGAACAAGAAATGGATACTCGAAGGAGAGGATACATTCGCAAGTGAGCTGTATCCGATTCCTGGTGAACACAATTCTCAGGAAGAAGCGGAGGCAGCAGCCGCGGTGAAGATGACCGAGATTGAAGCACTGCAACCGTCCACGAGTTCTGGTGGTCAGGCTCTCGATGGAATCCAGGACCGTATCTACATCGTCCGTCCTGACGGGAGCAAGTATCGCTACATGTTGTAGATCAATAATCGCCCGCAAGTCAGAGCTCTGCTCACTGCGGGCATCTCTGTTTATGGATAGATTTATTGCATTTTTTATAAAATAATATAAAATACTTGAACAAGTATCTGGGCCCTTAGCTTAGTTGGTAGAGCGCCTCATTTGCAATGAGGAGGTCAGGAGTTCGAATCTCCTAGGGTCCACAAAATACACAAACATCCCACCTGCGTGGGATTTTGTGATTTTGTGGAAGGCGCAGCAATGCTGTATCAGCAGATGCAACTGCGAGCCGGGGTCGAGAAATTTTCGAGTGTCGACGAGAAAATATTCGTGACCACATGATATCTATGTTCACATCTCCATTGTAATTTGAGTTGATGTACAGTACACTTTAGTTGTATTTCTTTTTATTATTAAATTTTGAAATAAATTATATGTTTATAAAACTTTATTTAATTGCACTACCTGTCTTCTTCGCTATAGATATGGTGTGGCTTGGACTCGTAGCCAAAGACTTTTACCGTAGTCAAATAGGATTTTTATTGAAAAGTAATGTTAATTGGACTGCTGCGATTATTTTCTATCTTTTGTTTATTGTTGGTCTTGTGGTCTTTGTCATTGCTCCAGCAGTTGAGAAAAATTCATGGATATATGCATTACTCTTCGGAGTATTTTTTGGTTTTATTACTTATGCAACATATGATCTGACGAATCTGGCTACACTTAAGGATTGGCCTATTTTGGTGACTCTTGTTGATTTAGCATGGGGAGCAGTATTGGCTGCATCTGTATCCGTAGTGACATATTTAATAGCAAGTAAAATAGGTCTATGAATTATTACATAACTCTGATTGTTGTATTGTGGGTTTATATTAGTTTTTGGTTTTTAATATCTTTGGTTAAAAAGAGGAATGATGTAGCTGATGTGGCTTGGGGCTTAGGTTTTGTCCTTATGTCATGGGTGTCTTTTTTCTTAGTCAATGTTTCTGGTCTTCGAGGATTGTTGGTGGGAGTTTTGGTTAGTATCTGGGGTCTACGTTTGGCTTGGCATATTTATAATCGTAATAAAGGCAAAGGAGAAGATTATCGATATCTAGAATGGAGACAAAAATGGCAAAAGTGGTTTTATATCCGCTCTTATTTTCAAGTTTATTTTTTACAGGGTTTTTTGACTTTTCTTGTTGTCCTTCCTGTATTGATTATAAATAAGAGTACTAGTACAGACTTGGGTCTATTTGATTTGTTGGGTTTGGTTATTTGGCTATTTGGTTTTTATTTTGAAGCTGTTGGTGACGCACAACTTTCCAAATTTATTAAAAATGGAGAGAATAAAGGCAAACTAATGCAAAGTGGTTTGTGGGCATATACTCGTCATCCAAATTATTTCGGTGAAGTCACCCAGTGGTGGGGTATTTGGCTCATGACTTTATCTGTTTCAAATGGCGTCGTTAGCATTATCGGACCTATTACCATAACCTTTTTGATTTTGAAAGTTTCTGGTATTCCTATGCTTGAAAAGAAGATGGAAGAAAATCCAGATTTTGCAGAGTATAAAAAGAAGACAAGTGTATTTATCCCATTACCTAGAAAATAACATTTTATGATTACTTTAGATTTTATCGGATTATTTATATTGTTTGCAGGATTTATAATTGGCCTAGGTGCTGTAACGGTTATCGATATTCATGGCTTTCTCGGCAGGAAGTCATCGTATTGGACCGAGGCGACTATTCGTACTCATAAAGTCACCAAGCCACTTATTTGGGCTGGTGTTTTCTTAGCTTTTATCGGAGGAATAATTTTATACCGCAATGAGTCATTTTCTGGTATACCTTTTTATCATGCAATCATAGCAACAGTTTTAATTTTAAATGGTGTATTTTTGTCTTTTTATGTCAGTCCTTTTTTATTAAAGAGAGAAGCTGAAGGCAAGCAGGCTGAACTCTTGCCGAAGTCACTACAAAATAAAATTATTGTCAGTTTGATAATTTCTGATATTCTTTGGTGGGGAGGCTTGTTATTGTTGGTTTATTATCTGGTTTTTAATTAGTTTCCCGTAGTGCTATACTATATGTATTACTATTTAATCTTTAAAAAAAATATGGAAAAAATCAAAAATTTTGTAGCAGGTATTACTAAGAGAGATTTACTTTATTTTGTTGTGGGTATTATTGTTGCCTTGATTTTAGTGCCAGATGGCGGTTCTTTTGGGTATTCTAAATTTAGAAAATCAGGTTTTAACAATAATATGATGCATAAGATGCCAGATGGTACTTATATGAAAAATGTAGGTATGGATATGGATGACATGATGAGTGGTATGATGACTGGGTTACAAGGCAAAACAGGAGATGATTTTGATCAAGCATTTTTATCTGAGATGATTGTGCATCATCAGGGTGCAGTGGCTATGGCCGAAGAAGTTTTGAAAACTTCAAAGAGACCAGAATTGCTAAAATTAGCAAATGATATTATCTCTGCTCAAAACAAAGAGATAGATATGATGGGTGCTTGGAACAAAACTTGGTTCAATAAATAGAAAAAGTTTTTAAATAATGTTATAATTAACTAATGAAGCAAAAAAATGGTCTTCAAGCTGTTAAAGCTTTTGTTTTAGGCAATAAAAAGATAATTATAGGAGCAGGCCTGGTACTAATAGTCTTGGGTTATTTCATATTTCGTTCTCCAGCTTCTAAGGTCAAAAGTGTCTCAGAAGTTAAAAAAGTTGATTTGATCAAATCTGTACGCGCTACTGGTCAGGTAGTTTCAAATGTTGATTTAGATTTATCTTTTAATAAATCAGGTATTGTGAAAGCAGTCAGGGTTGCAGTCGGAGATGATGTTAAAAAAGGCCAGGTCTTGGCTAATCTGGATCAAGGACAGGTGCTAGCATCTTTAACTCAAGCTAGAGCTAACTTGCTCAGTGCTCAGGCTAAATATACTAAGCTAGTAGAAGGTGCTACTACTGAAGAATTGGCTTTGGCTGAAGTAGCTCTAAAAAATGCTCAAAATGATTTAGAAAATACCAAAAATAATCAAAAGCTTTTAGTAGCCAATGCTTACCAATCATTGTTAAATTCTACACTCGAAGTCTCTACTACATCTACACTCTCTAGTAGTCAGACTATGCCGACATTGACTGGCACTTATACTTTTGGTAAAGAAGGCGACATTATCATCAGTACTTCTCAGAGTGGCACTGATACATATTTCTCAACTTCTGGTTTAGTGAAGTCCTCTGGTTTAGCTAGTAGCAATACAGCTCAGCCTATTGGGGATTCTGGTTTGTTTATAAAATTCCCAGCTAATTTCTCTTATCAAGGTGATTTGGTCATATCTATACCAAATAAAAAAGCTAGCACTTATCTGACTAATTTAAATGCTTATAAGAGTGCACAAGAGACACAGACTAGTGCCGTATCTTCTGCGCAGTCTCTAGTGGATCAAAAACAAGCTGAATTAAATTTGAAAAAAGCTAATGCTCGCACTACAGATATGGACATAGCTCAAGCGGATGTCCTCTCTGCTCAGGGTTCACTCGAGAGTGCGCAAGCTTCTTATGAAGATACTATAATCCGTGCACCTGCAGATGGGACTATTACAAAAGTAGATATCAAATATGGAGAATTGTCTGAGGTAAGTAAAAAAGTTATCACTCTAGAAGATGTGAAGAATCTATATATCGAGGCTTTGATTAATGAATCCAATATTGCTTATTTGAAATTAGATCAGCCAGTAAAGATAACTTTCGATGCTTTTGGTAGTAGTAAAGAATTTGATGGCAAGATAATGCACATAGATCCTTCAGCTGTAGCCAATGATGGTGTGGTGAACTATAAGATCAAAGTTGCTTTAGTAGAAAAAGATGAGACTATTCGTCCTGGCATGAATGCCAATATTACAGTATTAGCAGGAGAGATAAAAGATGTGTTGGCTATACCAAATGTATCTATTATAAAAAGAGATGGTAAATCTTTTGTAAACATTATCACTGATGCTGATGATAAAAAGTATGAAGAGAGGGAAGTCACTACTGGCTTTTTAGCGGATAACAATCTAGTAGAAATAACTTCTGGTTTGTCTGTGGGGGATAGGGTAGCTTTCATCCAAGAATAATTGAATGGATAATCAAATAAAAAAAGAAAATTCTATAACTCAAAATTTGTATGTTGGATGGTTCTTAGCTAAGAGGGATATTAAACATGCAAACAAATGGACTACACTATTGATTGTCTTTGTTATGACACTCACCTTTTTAAATCTGATTGTGGTCTCTGGTATTTTGATAGGTCTTATCCAAGGCTCAGAAGATGCTCAGAAGAAATATGCTATTGGAGATATGGTTATCTCTCCTTTTCTAAATCGTTCTGCGATAGAGCAGACACCTAAGGTGGAAGAGATTATCAAGACTATCCCTGGTTATAAAGATCATACAGTTAGATATACTGGTTCTGCTCGGGTGGAGTCCAATTATCGTGAGACTATTAAACCTGGAGATAAGAGAGATGGTGTGGGTGCACAGCTTCTGGGTATCGATCCTGTACAAGAGCAAGCATTCTCAGGTATATCCAAGTTCGTGATTCGTGGTTCATATCTAGATGCTACAGATCAGGACAGTGTACTTGTGGGTAAGAATTTGCTTTATGAATTTACTCCTATTGAAGCTCCTGGTTTTCAAACTTTAAAAAATGTAGTAATAGGTCAAAGAATAAAGATAACAGTTGGTGATTCATCCAAAGAATATTTCATCAAAGGCATCATCTCATCAAAGGTGGATGATTTCGATACTTCGGTAGTAGCACTCTCTAGTGAAGTCCGTAAATTGACTGGCCGCTCAGATCTAAATGCAGGTGCGATCGCCATACAGCTTTTATCAGGTACAGATCCACTCTTTGCTCAAAAATTTTTATTAGACAGTGGTGTGGGTGAGTATGCTCGTGTTCAAACAGCTGAAGAAGCCTTCCCAAAATTCTTGAAAGATATTAAAGCCACATTCGGCATACTAGGTAGTGCGATATCTGGTATTGGTTTGGTTGTAGCATCCATTACTATCTTTATCGTGATCTTCGTCAATGCCATAACGCGTCGCAGATATATAGGTATTTTAAAAGGTATTGGTATTAACCAAAAAGCAATTTTGTATTCATATATGTATCAAGCCTGCATTTATGCTGCCTTCGGTATATTTTTTGGTATGACTTCAACTTTCCTTTTGATTAAACCATACTTCGCATCAAATCCTATAAATTTCCCTTTTTCTGATGGTATTTTGGTGGCTACACTTCCTTCTTCTTTATTGCGAGCTGGAATTTTATTAGTGACTACAATAATTGCTGGTTTTATCCCAGCACGAATTGTGATCAAGCAAAATACTTTAAGTGCCATTTTGGGCAGATAATATTATGTTAGAAGTAAAAAATCTTACAAAAGCATTCAAGAGTGGAGAAGACAGGATTTTAGCTGTTAACGATCTATCTTTTCAGGTTCCTGCAGGACAGTTTCTAACTGTCACAGGTAAATCTGGTTCTGGTAAATCCACTCTTTTGTATCAGCTTGGTTTGTTGGATATACCTACTTCTGGTGAAGTCATTATAGATGGCAAGGATTTGGTACCAGTCTCAGAAAAAGAGAGAACTACTATTCGTCTCAATGATTTAGGATATATCTTTCAAGATTATGCTATATTGCCGTCACTCTCAGCTTTAGAAAACACTATGCTTCCTCTACTTATGCAGGGTTATGAATACAAGACTGCAGAGAGTAAGGCTCGTAAAGCTCTGGATAGAGTTGGTCTAAAAGATCGTGAGAACAACCTGCCTTCTGAGCTATCTGGTGGTCAGCAACAACGCGTATCTATTGCTCGTGCTATTGCACACAATCCTAAAATCATATTTGCAGATGAACCTACAGCTAACCTAGATACTGAGACTTCTGAACAAGTTATGAAAGTGTTTGTGGATTTAAACAAAGAGGGCCAAACCATAATAATGGTGACTCATGAATCAGAATACGCGCATTTGGCACACAGGACTATAGTTATGGCCGATGGTAAAATTATAAAAGATGTTTTAAACAAATAGTTGTCGAGGTTTACTAAGGTGATATAATTATATATATGGAAACATTAAAGAATTATGGTGTGTGGATTATAAGTTTAGCAGTATTTCTATTTTCAATAGTGTTCTTTTTATCTGCTGGGAGTTTTTCTGAGCAGGGTAAGTATGTCGAGGTAAAAGGTTTGTCTGAGAAAATCGTAAAAGCAGATACAGCTATCTGGTCTCTGAATTTTGATGTGAAGAGCAACAATGTAGATACATTGTACTCTGATATTGAGAAGAATCTGTTAGCAGTAAAAGCTTTTTTGAAAGAAAAAGGTTTTGAAGAGTCTGAGATAAATGTAGCTCCAGTAAATATATATCAAGATACATATAGAGACGCTCTCTTTCGATATAATTCTACAACTCAGTTGTCTGTCTATACAAAAAAAGTTGATTTAGTTAAATCTGCATCCAAAGAGACACTGCTTTTGGTTAAAAAAGGTGTGGCTATGAATCAAAATTTCGTTGATTTTCGTTTCTCTGATATTAACAGTATTAAGCCCGAGATGCTCGGAGAGGCTATTAAAAATGCTCGTGAGACTGCAGAACAATTTGCCAAAGACTCTGGTTCATCTATAGGAGGTATCTCTCGTGGTAATCAGGGAGTGTTTGATATTACAGACAAAGATCCTGGTAGTCCTGAATATAAAAAGATACGTGTAGTTTCTACATTACGATTTTTACTAAAATAAATAATTAAATTTATGAGACAAGAAAAAATTCCTAAAATACACAAAGATTATCCTGGTGTTGGTAATTTGCCTTTTGAAGAATCACCAGCAGTTCTTGAGGAAAAAAGAAAAATTGCACTTCAGTATAAAATTAACCCAGAGGATTTAATTTATAAAAAAGGAGAACATTGGTTTGATGCTCAGGGTAATAAATACAGAGATACTAGTTTTGATAATTTAGAATTTGATGATGATTCTAATTATAGATTTGGACATCACTAGACCATATCTCTTAGATTTTTAGCTGGGTGTAGTTGTGCAGCTATACCTATAGCTGCGGCTATGAGTGCTAGGTTTTTGATTATGTATTGTCCTTCTAGGGTTGGCACCATAAGACCACTCCATGTCTCAGACGGTAGGAGTATCAATGGTCCAAATGTAGTTATCATGTGGATGAAGAGTAGAGGTATTACGATTCTCTCAAAGCCTTTAACTAAGAATAACAATCCTATTAACATCTCAAACAATCCAAAAGATATTAGGAAAATGTCGAAAGACATAAAATGTATACTTGTCTCAAATAGATTTTGTACTAGACCTGAGGCAGGAGACAAGCCTATAACTTTTAATAATCCAAACCAAAAAAATATAACAAAAAGTCCAAACCTCGCCATCGGCTGAAATGCTTTTTGAAAGAAAATTATAATATCTTTATCTATAGTTTTTAATTTCATATTTATATTATATCTTATAAAATTTCTTTTTGGTATACTTGGACTATGTCTTTAAAAGAAGTTTTGGTCGGAGTGGCTGTATTATTTGCTGTAATTGGCAATATTCCTTATTTGTTGGATGTCATAAAAGGGCGAGTCAAACCACATCCATATACTTGGCTAGTCTGGTCTATAGTCTCATTGGTGACTTTTTTTGGTCAGGTGGTCAAAGGAGGAGGCTTGGCTTCTATACCAGTCGGCGTCTCAGAATTTTTTACTATTATTATATTTTTGTTTTCTTTGCGTTATGGTTTTAAGAATATAGTACGCAGGGATACTTATTTTCTAATAGCAGCTTTGTTGGGTTTGATACCTTGGTATTTGACTAGTGATCCTACTATATCAGTCATCGTGGTTGTGTCTATAGATTTGATTGCTTTTTTACCTACCTTGCGTAAGACTTGGGTGGATGCAGATTCGGAGACACCTATACTCTACGGTATGAATGTCTTAAGACATATTTTGATCTTGTATTCTGTGAGTGTTTACAACATAGCAACCACTCTGCACTCTATTGTAATGATTTGTACTAATACTTTGATGGTTGTATTCATAAAAAGGAAAAGAAGGTAATTTTATTTATTGTGTGTATTTGTTATACTAATCTTAGTCGATTATTTATTAATTTTTATTAATTATATTTATGAATTTTAAAGTTTGGTCAATGTTTTTATTTCGTGTCGTTTTAGGTGCAGTTTTTGTTTTTCATGGTTGGGATAAAATACAACACATAGAAGGAGTTGTAGGTTATTTTGGTTCTTTGGGCTTGGCCCCATTTTTCGCTTATGCTGTAGCTTATATTGAGTTATTAGCAGGAGCTCTTGTGCTCTTGGGTATTTATTCTCGTTGGGCTGCATTGTTGCTTGCTGTGGTTATGGTAGGAGCTGTATCTTTGGCTAAATTCAAATTTGGCTTTTTAAATGGTTATGAATATGAATTAACTCTACTTGTAGGTTTATTGGTTGTTGCTTTTAATGGAGCTGGCCCATACTCACTCTCTGGTAAGATGTGTGGATGTGGGAACTGTGCAATGTGTGGAATGAGATAATTACTTAAAAATGAAAAACCACCCTCTAAGGGTGGTTTTTCATTTTAGAATTCTGATATATCTCTAGGAGAGAATATATTTAGTGTCCAGTCTATAGCCACACGAACTTTCTTGCGGAAAGAAATTAATTTAGATAGATATACAGTTCGCCAAAGCCACCAAGTCAAGCGTCCAGAGATAGATAAGAATGATATCTCTCCGATAGCCATCCACTGACCCAGAGATACCATACTACCAGAATGTCTGTAGTAGAAATTTTTTAATTTCTTATTTTTAATGTCCCGATATATATTTTCAGCTACATTTTTTGCTTCTTTTTCTGCGACTTGAGCCAAGGCTGGGATTATCTGCCCATCAGGATTTTTAAATGCGGCTACATCTCCGAGAGCATATATATGTGGGTGATTGTCCAATTGCAGAAATTCGTTTACCACTAGTTTTTTATCCAAAGTTTTCGTTAACTCTTGTCTGAAGTTTAATTCTTTGGGTTTGATACCAGCTACCCAGATTATGGTTTCTGCATCTATTTTCTTATCATCATCAATCATTACATAATCTTTACCAACATTTTTAACTATTGTATTTAAAAGTACAGTGATACCTTTTCTTCTTAAGAATTTGAGACTTTTTATTCTTAGACTTTTACCAAATTGAGTAAGTAGATCCTCGTTTTTTTGGATTATTGTGACAGAAGTATTTTCTATAATTTCTTTTTTAAAATAATGTGAGAAGCTGTCTTTAAGCATTTCTTGTAGCTCACCAGCCAATTCTACACCTGTCGGTCCTCCACCAACTATGATAAATGACAAAGCTTTTTTCCTGTCATCGATATTTTCCAGATGAGAGGCTTTCTCTATTTGAGCAATGATTTTATTTTTGATCCTAATAGCATCATCCAGACCCTTTAAGGTCAGAGTATTTTCTTTAGCTCCCGGAGTGTTGAAATAATTTGTCTCGGCTCCTGGAGCTAGAACTAGATAATCATATTCTATGGTATTTTCTCCAATCTTTACAGTATGATTGTCGGCATCTATTTCTGTAGCTTTACCTAAATAGAAATTGCTCATACAGCAGTCGAGCACTTTGCGTATTGGTTCTATAATGTTTACCGGATTTATGCTACCCGTAGCTACTTCGTGCAATAGGGGGGTAAAAAGAAAATAATTCTTTTCTCCAATTAGAGTGATTTCTACATTTTTTTTACCGTGAAATATTTTATGTAAATTTTTTAGAGTATATATACCACCAAAGCCATTGCCGACTATTACTATTTTTGTCTTCTTTTGCATTTTTGCATTATAACATATGAAATAGTATTATTTTTGTATGTTGGAAAAACCCAATTTCAAACCCCAGAATAAAACTGAAGGCAAAAGCCATTTAAATGAAGGCATTAAACCTATATATGTTTCTTTAATGTCTACCTTCGAAGATAATTTTATTGATCCACATACAGGTACAGAAGTATTTTATTCCAAAGATGATATAGATGATTTTATATATCAATTTAGGAAAGATTCAAAAGTATCTAATGTATCATGGTTGGATGGTGTAAATGATATGGCTAGTAAAAATTTTTTAAATGCGGGTCATCAGTCTTATGTTATATCCACAGTAGATAATTCTAATAAATTTTCGGAAGGTTTTTTTATGTGTACAGGTTTATTGGCAGTAGGTGTAGATAAAGAAACTGGTAAAAATATATCTTTATTAACTCATCAGTATCCGATAATCTTTTCAAATCCAGAAAAGAGGAATAAGTTTATAAAAGATTTAAATTCTAGATTGCAAGATTTAAAAAATAGAAGTGTGGAGGGTAGTGTAGATGCTGTGGCTTTTGGTGGTAGTTATAGAGAAGATCAAGAAGCTGATAATTATCCAATAATGCTTAAATATTATCCAGATTCTGTTAATTTATCTGCAGACGGAGTGAGAAATATCTTGGGTTTTGATCCTGTGGTGATCAATGGTCCCAAGTTAAAGAGAATATTAAATGGTGAACAAATTTCAGATAGTGTTTATTTTGATAATAAAAACAGGAGATTGTATTTTGTTAGAGGAGAGATAAATCAGCCCGCACCAGGTAGGACATCAGGAGATTTTCCAGTTGGTGAACTAGAAGATAGGAAAAAGGATTGGAAATAATGTATATACACTTGAAAGTCAAAACCGGCATGAAGAAAGAATCTTTATTAAGAAAAAATGAAGATCATTTTGAAATATCTGTCCGAGAAGAAGCAGAGAGAAATATGGCCAATAATCGCATTTTAGAAATTGTCTCAGGATATTTTAAAGTTTCAAAAAATAAAGTTCGTATCGTAAATGGTCATCATAGTCCGAGCAAGCTTTTGATTGTGGAAGATTAGAAATATTCAAAGAAATATAGTATTATATAGAAATGTTAAAAATGGAAAATTTTCGTGATCCTATAGCTCATATAGAGCAGGGTTCTACTACTGGTTCAAAATTAAATTGGCTTAGAGCAGCAGTGCTCGGTGCCAATGACGGCATAGTCTCTGTAGCGTCTGTGATAGTGGGTGTGGCTGGAGCTACAGACAATACAGCATTTATCCTAACCGCTGGTGTAGCAGCACTTTTTGCTGGAGCATTTTCTATGGCAGCAGGAGAATATGTGTCTGTTAGTACTCAGCGAGACACAGAGAAAGCTCTATTAGAAAAAGAGCGTCAGGAATTGATAGATTCTCCAGAAGCTGAGTTAGCAGAATTGGTCACCATCTATGAAGGCAAAGGTTTGTCCAAGAATACAGCTGAAATAGTGGCGCGTGAATTAACAGCCAAAGATGCATTTGCTGCTCATGTGGACGCAGAGTTGGGTATTAATCCAGATGAATTAACAAATCCTGCGCACGCAGCTTATGCTTCTGGTGCGGCTTTTTTTGCTGGAGCAATTATACCGATAATTGCAATTTTGATAACACCAGCAGGTTGGCACATATACGCTACATTTATTTCTGTAATTTTAGCTTTGATGATTACTGGTGGACTTAGTGCTCATGCTGGTGGTGCTAGTAAGATGAAAGCTACTGTGCGTGTGGTCCTAGGTGGAGTTTTCGCCATGATAGTGACTTATGGTGTTGGTAAATTATTTGGAGTAGTTGGTATTTAATTTATGCCGCCACGATCGAACAATAGTGATAAAATTCTAGTTTTAGAAAATGAACAAGAAGTTTTTAAGGACAAAGTCCAGACCAGAGCAGATTTAGGCGTGGATGGTTTTATTCGTATTCGAGAAAATGAATTTGTGAACATAGATAAAGGAGCTATATTTCTAGCACATTTTAATCTACAGCATACTAGCCACGAAGTGGGTAAAGTGTATGGTCTGGTAAAGATTTTGAGAAATGGGCACTACAGTGGTGTCGACAGTGTAGAAGTGTTGCCACTGCTCGATTTGTCCCAAGTTTATATAGCAGAGGGGGTAGAAGTTCAAAATCATTTGAGTTATGAGGATTTAACCAATGAACATTTTAAACACTCATTACCAAATATAAAAAATGTAGATAATTTGAAAGATGTTATCTGTGACAGATATTGTGAAAGTATGCCAAATTTAAACAAAGAAGAGATAGTCAAATTGGGTGTGGGTTTTACTCTGCTTAAATTCAAGTCAATATAGATTTCTCTTTATAAGAGCTTATTGTGGACTTTTAATAAAGTATGGTATAATAAAAATATTAGTATTAATTACATCCTTTTGAAGGATAAAATATAAATTTATGGCAGAGAAAAAAGTTTCCGCATTTATGAAGCCAATGACTCTAAGTGCTGATTTAGAAGCAGTAGTAGGGAAGGGTCCTATGCCTCGTTCTGAGGTTGTAAAGGCTCTATGGGCATATATCAAGAAGAATAATCTTCAGGATACAAAGAATAAGAGAAATATAAATGCTGATGAGAAGTTAAAGAAAGTATTTGGTGGTAAGGCAATGGTAAATATGTTTGAGATGACAAAGCTCGTTTCAAAACACTTATCATAATAATAAGATAAATAACACAAAAGCCCCGAAAGGGGCTTTTGTCGTGCTTGTGGTCTTGTTATATTAGAAGTATAATTATCGTATGATATTTGAATTATTGATGTACACTATGTCATCTTGGATTTCTATTATTATTTTTGTTTATATTATTTATTCTAATTTTTCTTTATCTCGCCGAGTTAGGTATTTAGAGTCGGAGATAAAAAATAGATCTAATCTATCTACACAAAATGCTCCAGTTCCTCCTGTTTTAAATATGACGGAAAATATTGTTAAAAATGATTCAGACAAGTCTGTGGTCATGCCTTCTTCTTTGAATAAGAATACAGAGTATCAAGACAGTCGTTTTATCCTATGGTTAAAAGAAGATTGGTTGATGAAATTGGGTGCAGCATTGTTTATTATTGGTTTTGGTTGGTTCGTGTCTTATGCTTTTGCGAATAACTGGGTAGGACCACTTGGTAGAATCAGTATTGGAATTTTAGCTGGAGTTATGGTCATGATGTTTGGTTTCTGGAGAATGATGAAATATCCAACACAAGGTGCTTTGTTTATGGGCCTAGGTGCTGGTATGACTATGATCACTATTTTTGCTGGTAGAAGTTTGTATGGATTCTTTACTCCGTCCTTGGCTGTAGTCTTTGATTTTATTATTGTCTCATTTATATCTTTTGCTAGTTATAAATTTAATTTAAAGAATTTGGCTTTCGGAGCTCAGGTCTTGGCTTTTGTCACTCCACTTTTAGTGGCAGGAGAGACAAATACAGTGTTCTTGTTCTCTTATCTAATGTTTATTTCTCTAGCGACTCTTTTCTTGGCTAGTATTACAGGCTGGAGAGATTTGATTTCCGCTAGTCTTATCTTTGTAGGTTTGTATAGTGTACCAAATATGTCACCGTCTAACCCAGATGCAAGTATCTTATTGAACTTCGCTTTTGGTTTTGGTTTTATTTATTTAGTTTCTGGAATGTTGGCTGTTATCAATAAAGGAGTTAAAAATAAGAACAATGAAATCTTGCTAGCAGTATTAAATGGCTTATTCTTATTCTTGTGGATTTATAATGTCGCTCCTCCAGAGTGGACTGTGTTGCTATATGCATTCTGGGCAGTTGTATTTACTATGGTTTCTTTTGCAGTATTTTATATTACCAAAGAACTCGTACCTTTCTATTCTTATGGGGGAGTCGCTGTGGCTTTTATCGGTGCTGCTACCGCTGCACAACTTCATGGTCCAGCACTAACTATCGCATTTATAATTGAGATAGCTCTGATGTTGATGGCTATCATTCTCTTGACCAAAGAGACCAAGATAGCTGCGGAGTCTTCTGTATTATTTGTTATCCCAGGTGTATTGTCTTTAGCTAGTTTTTCAAATTATTCTTATTCTCAAGTTGTATTCAATCAGGATTTTGCAGTGTTAATTATGATGGCTTTAGCTCTTATCTTCTCTGGAAGATTGATAGGTGATTTATTAAAACAACAGAATTCAAGCGATCATGAAGTGGTGACTTATAGTTCGTCTCTGATTGTGGCTGGTTCTGTATATGCAGGATATCTGATTTGGCAATTCTTCCATATATTGATGCCTTTAAATCCAGATATGGCTACTATGTTATCTTTGTGTATATTTACCATACTGGGTCTATCTGCGTATTTTGCAGGTTTGTATGGAGGAGATATGGCTCGTAGGACATATGGAGCAGGATTGTTAGGTTTTGTGGTATTTAGATTGATATTTGTGGATGTCTGGAATATGGAACTCTTTGGTAGAGTGGTCACTTTCTTGGCTATCGGAGTTTTGCTTATGAGTACTGCCTTTTTAAGTAAGAATAAAAAAGTAGTTTAATCAATAAATATATGTCATTAATAAAAAAAATTATTTTAAGTCTAGTTGTTATAAATCCAGTTTTTGTATTTGCTGTTAATACAGATCAGGAGATATTTGAGTCATTTAAATATACAAAAAATGTCTCTCCAAATATTCCTACTCCGAGTGTAGTAGAAGTTCCTTTTAATAAGGATGCTTTTCAAATACAAGCAGTTGCTGTCTATAACTTAGATAAAAAAGAATTTGAACCTTATACTTTTTCTTCAAATTCTATAGATAATAGGCCTGCTGTCTTGGCCCCTGGTTCTGCTGGCTTTCCTCGGGCTATCAATGACAATAATTATGAGACTTTCGTTGAATTTCCAGTTATTGATGATACCAATAAAGCCAAGTTAACATTTACTTTTGATAAAGCTATTACTAGCTCATCTATGTATTTTGTTTTGGATAATTTCGTAGCTTTGCCTCAAAAGGTCTCTATTTCTGCTGATGTAAATGGTAAGGATTATGTAGTATTGGCTCCTTTTAAACCTACAGGCAATCAGATAATTTTCCCTAAAACTACTTCAAAAGTTTGGAGAGTGACATTTGATTATGTTCAACCTCTTAGAATCACTGAGCTCACTTGGAATGATCTATCTAGTAATCAGACAGCTAAAAAGGGTCTGAGATTTTTAGCTCAGCCTAAGAATAATTATCAGATATTCTTTGACGCAGATAGATATGTAGATACTACTGATAAAGAAATGGGGGATTTGTCTTCAAATAAAGATATAGTGTATGTGAAAGATTCTGCTGCTATAGTAAATGCTAGATATAAGCCTGTAGATTCAGATAGAGATTCTACACCAGATTTTTCTGATAATTGTACCAAGATACCAAATTCTGATCAGTTGGATTCAAATGAAAATGGTCGGGGAGATGCTTGTGAGGATTATGATCGTGATGGAGTTGTAAATTCTGTAGACAATTGTCTTGAGATACCTAATTCTGCTCAATTAGATACTGATGCTGATAATATAGGAGATGTCTGTGATTCTCTAGACAATAGAGTGACTGAGCGCCTACCTTGGCTACCTTGGGTGGGTATTGGTGTCGCCGCTATAGTTATATTGGGATTGTTTATATTGGTTGTAAAAAGTAAATTACCTGAAAATGATCTGGAATAATTCTGAAAACAAATCTAACCCTTTCCTCTTTTATTTATTTGGTATTTACGCAGTACTTTTTACTGTTTTGGCTTTTAATCCTATAGAGAGACATACTTGGTTTGTGGAGAATCTGACTGTGTGGATCATACTAGCTTTTATCTTAGGACTTTATTTTTATAAAATCAGATTTTCTAAGACCGCTTATGCTTTAATGTTCGTACTTATATATTTGCACACCATAGGTGGGCATTATACCTTCGCACTTGTACCTTTTGATTGGGTGACTGAATTCTTTGGTTTTACTAGGAATCATTATGATAGAGTGGCGCATTTCTCTGTGGGTTTTTATGCTTTTGCTGTAGCTGAGTGGTTGTATGTAAAGAAGATGGTAAATAATAAATTTTTACTTTTTACATACCCTGTATTTTTAATAGCCACTATCGCTATGAGTTATGAATTAGTAGAGTGGATATATGCAGCCAAGTCCAGTACCACTGACGCTATGAATTATCTAGGTAGCCAAGGCGACATCTGGGATGCACAGAAAGATATGCTCGCAGATACATTGGGGGGAGTGGTGGCGACAATAATCTTTTTTATTAATAATAAGTTGTGGAGAAAAGATATAAAATAATATGGATATATTTGCGCACACATTATGGACTACAGCTTTATCTAGAGAAGCCAATAAGGTTGCAAAAGATAAAAATAAATTTCACATAAATATTTTATGGGCAGGATTTTGGGGTATTTTCCCAGATCTTTTTGCTTTTACTTTTCCTTTTGTAGCACGATTCTATTTATTGTTGACTGGTCAGATGCAAACATCAGGTTTTTTAGGTAGACCAGATATCACTCATAGTGTGGGTTTTAGTATTGCTCATAATTTATATCAATATAGCCATTCTTTGGTTATCTGGGCTGTAGTATTTGCTATCGTTTGGTTTTATTATAAACGACCTCGATATGAGCTCCTAGGTTGGGCATTGCATATACTTATAGATATACCTACTCATGTACTAGCTTTCTATCCGACCCCATTTCTTTTCCCTATTTCTAACTACAAATTCCCTTATGGGATACAGTGGAGCAATACATATTTTATGATTGTTAATTACTCTCTTTTGTTGCTTATTTGGGGTAGATTTTTCATTAAAGATTTAAAGGCTAAATACGGCTTAAAAAAGCCTATAAAATAAGGGTTTTATAGGTATATATAAGTGCTTGACATAGGGTGTAGCTTAGTATATACTCTCTTTCAGCAACGTCTAATCCATTTGGGTTATGGCGTTTTTGTTTCAGACTCTAAAAACGCAAGTTTTTTAAGTCTATTGATAACTAAATAGTTATTGAGAACCCCAGCCTAAAAGATCGGCTGGGACGCAAGTCTCAAAATGTTTCTAATAATAATTTTTAGAGCAACAGACCAAACTCTAACGAAGATAAAACAATGTGATAACACTTCGAAGCTTTAGCGGAGTAGTGCTGTTTTTTGTTTTGTTTCGTTCTATTAACTTTTAGTTAGAGTTTGATCCTAGCTCAGGATGAACGCTGGCGGCGTGGATAAGGCATGCAAGTCGAACGGACTTTCTAAAATCCGAGATGAGATTATATCAAGTCAAAGGTCGTAGAAAGTTAGTGGCGAACGAGGTAGTAATACATAGGAACTTCCCCCAAAGTCGCGAATAATTCACCGAAAGGTGGACTAATACGCGATGGTCTCGCAAGAGTAAAGAATTTCGCTTTGGGAAAGGCCTGTGCGATATCAGCTAGTTGGTAGTGTAATGGACTACCAAGGCTATGACGTCTAGGGGAGGTGAGAGCCTGACCCCCACCGATGGTACTGAGACACGGACCATACACCTACGGGTGGCTGCAGTCGAGAATCTTCCACAATGGACGAAAGTCTGATGG
>JACCDO010434695.1_pt1 | contig 17742 bp, 18 predicted proteins | sample 7446101 | NCBI WGS metagenome assembly JACCDO01 (sample SAMN15323440, study PRJNA562643) | freshwater metagenome | isolation source: river surface water | place: USA:Blue River Watershed | collected 2017-08-16 | reverse complement strand
GTGCAGCTCATCGTAGGAGAGGGTCACGCCTTTGCCGGAGCTGACGGCCTGATGCCGAGCGCGACCGATGGCCGTGAGGGCTTGCTCCTCGGCGCTGCCGCCAGAGTCACGCAGCATGGAGGATGCGCCGCTGATGAGGAGAGAGCCGATGAGGCCGAACAACGCCAGCACGAGCAAAATTTCCAGCAGGGTGAAACCACTGCGGATGCGCGCAGGATGGCGCGGGCGGAGAGCCTGCCCGCAAGCTGGCAGGCGGACGGACATCACCAATTGCCGATATCGTCGGCGGTCTCGGCGGCTTTATCGGGCCCTTTAGAAAAGATGTCGTAACCGCCTTGGTTGCGGGTTCCCGGATAACGGTATTCGTAGGGCTGCTGCCAAGGGTCGAGCGGGATTTTTTTGCCCGGGGTGTCGAGGTAGGGGCCGCGCCAGCGCTCGGCTCCGTTGCTCGGGGCGCTGAGCAGGGCGGCGATACCTTCGGCGGTCGAGGGGTAATCGCCCATATCGATGCGGTAACGCACGAGTGGCGTCTTGAGCGAGTCGCGCACGAAGATTTTCACGACGGCTTCTTGGCTTTGGCCGAAAATTTTGTCGGTGTTGCTAACCACTAAGCCGACGAGCAGGCCGATGATCGCGAGCACGACGAGAATTTCGAGCAACGTGAAACCTGCGCGAGGCGTAGCGCGGCGGACAGAGCGTGTAATGGAGTGGTTCATTGGGAAGTGGTGTTAGCGGCTTGCGGTGTGTTGCGGTTGGTTCCGGCGGTGCCGACTGCAGTTTGGGGAGAGACTTGCTGGCGCATAAGACGGCGGCGGCGGATTTCTGTGAGGACTTGGCGCATACGCTCGGATTGCTCGGGGGCGGCTGCTGGGGTAGTGTTGGGGCTAGCGGTCTCAGTGGAAGGTTCTGGAGTAGTCGCCGCCGGGACGCCAAGGGGCAGAGGCACCGCCGCGTTGTTGTTGGGTGCTGCGGTCGTGAGCACTGGTTGGGTGCTGCCGAGCAAATTGACGTTGGCGCTGGTGATGGGCGTGAGATTAGAGGGCAAGGGCGCCGCTGCCTGCACGGTTACTTTGGCTTGCTTGAGATTGAGGCTGAAAGTGCGCCCGGCATTGATTCCGGTGAGCGTGTTGGTCTTTTGCTCGTAGGCGCTCACCGCGAGCAAGCCGTCGCGTCCCGGCACGGGCAACCAGCGCGAAGTTTTGCTGGCACCGTCGTAAACATTCACCAAACACGACACGCCTTCCCACACGACCCCGCGGAATTCCAATTGTTCGGTCGGTGTGTCATCTGTCTTTATGGAGGAGGGGGCGTCGCCGAAGGGATTATTCTCGGAAAGGGCCTGCCAATCGGCTGCCGACAGCGTCAATACGCAGGTGGCTAATGACAAAATGGCAATGAGAATGGTCGGTCGGTCAGGTAACATGCAGACGCGTTGGGGACGGTGATAATCTGGCATGGCAGCCGGTTGGTCGCAAACACCAAAAACGTCGAAACGTGTGACGGACGTGTGTCTCAGGGTTTAGCGGGCAAAAACTCCAGCGTAGCTACGTCGCTGACGGCCACTGGCCGGTCGAGCAGACCAAGTTCGCTGAGCACGCGAATCTGATTCTCCAGTCGCGCCGGGCTAAGTGCGCCGGTGTATTCGCCGCGGGCGGGGTCGCCGAGCACGAGGTGGTGTTCGTTCATGGCGCGGATGCTGTAGGCGAAAAAGTCTTCCGGTAGGTCGGGGCGCAGGTGGCGCAGTAGGCTGTTGGCCGGGGCGGGATCGCCAGTCACATAGTCCTGCCAGCCACGCAAACTGGCGCGCACAAAACGGCGCACAAGATCGGGCTGTTTCTGCAAGATGTCATCGCTGGCAAACATCGCGCGGTAGGGTTCGTAGCCTTCGTGCGCGATGAGAAACACCCCGGGATCCGCGCCGCGTAACCGGGCGAAGTAGGGCTCGTTGGTCACGAAACATTGCTGGATGAAATTCTCGTCATGCATGAAGCGCGCAAGGTCGCCCGCCAGCGGCAGCAAGTTGAAGTGAATACCGAGTTTCTTTTGCACGAACTGGATCCAGACGGAGCCCGCGCCAGCCATCACGGTCTTGCCGTCGAGGTCGCGCAGATTGCGGAGTGGATGGGTTGCGTGAAAGAGAATCCCCTGCGGGTCGCGCTGCATTTCGGCTGCGATGAGCTTTATCGGCAGGCCGCGCGCGATGGCGACGATGAGATCGTCGCCATTGGTCATGCCGAGGTCGGCGCGTCCTGTGCCGACGGCCGTCATCACGTGGGCGTTGGGGCCTCCGGGTAGGATTTCGACGTCGAGGCCTTCCTCCGCGTAGAAGCCCTTCGCGAGAGCTTGATAATAGCCGCCGTGTTCAGGTTGCGGAAACCAGTCGGTTTGGAAACGCACCTTCACTAGTCCCGGTCGGGCGGCGGGCGTGGTGGGTTCTTGGCGGGTGCAGCCGCCGAGAGCGAGGACGGCAAAAAGCACGGTTCCCCATGCGGCAGGGCGAAACAGCAGACTAGTGGTCATCGTGCTGGAATGAATCGTGCCAGCGGCGCAACGCGAGCCAGTTCACCAGCGCTACAGCCGCGACAAACGCGAACCCGAGCAAGCAACTCGTCAGCGCGGTGGCGAAGAGAGCGGGGATTTTTATCTGGGTGTTGTAACTGTAAACGAGGAAGCCCAGCCCGCCCGAGCCGCCGGCTGAGCTGCCAACGAGGTATTCGCCGAAAATCGCGCCGACAGGCGCAAGCGTCGCTGCGATGCGCAAACCGGTGAGATAATGCGGCAACGCTGACGGCAGGCGCAGCCACCGCATCTCTTGCGTGCGACGGGCATTGGCTACGCGAAAAAGTGCTACGAGGTTGCGATCGGTGGAGACGAGGCCGTGCGTCGTGCTCGCCACGATCGGGAAAAAACTAATCAGCCACGTGACGGTGATGATGCCCGGCATGCCCGGTCCGGCCCAAAGCACGATGAGCGGTGCGAGCACGATGACGGGCGTCATTTGCAGCACGAGCAGCCACGGATAAAGCGCGGCGTGCAGCCAACGCGAAGCGCCGAGCACGAGGCCGAGGCCGAGACCTGTTAAAGCTGCCGTCGCAAAACCGCCCAGCGCACCGACTGCCGTTGCCCGCACTGCAGCGAGCAGGGTGATCCGCTCAGTCCACGCGGCTTCGAGCACTTCGGCGGGCGTAGGCAAGATCCAGCTCGAAAGTCCCGTGGCGGTGCGCAATCCGATCCACAAGCCGAAGAACAGGACGCCCGCTACGAGCGGTAAGCTCCACAGTATCCACGGTGCAGTTTTTTTCATGCCGCACCCTCCTTGAGATGGAGAAGGTGCTGTCGCACCTCGGCTACCTTGGCGTGAAATTCAGGTCGGTCTCGTAACGACTCGTTACGCGGCACGGAGAAATCCACCCGCACTTCCGCCGCAGGTCGTCCAGGTTGGGCGGACAGCACAAAGATGCGGTTCGACAAAAACACGGCCTCGGCCACTGAGTGAGTGACGAAGAGCGCGGCGAAAGGCGTCCGGGCCTGCAGCGCCACGAGCTCTTCGTTTAACCGATGCCGCGACATCTCATCGAGTGCGCCAAAGGGTTCGTCGAGTAGCAGCAGTTTCGGCGAAAGCGTCAGTGCGCGGGCGATACTGGCGCGCATTTTCATACCACCGGAGAGCTGTCGTGGGTAATAGCTCGCGGCTTGAGTGAGGCCGACCCACTCCAGTAACTCCGCCGCACGACGCGTGCGCTCTTGGGCGGGTGCGCCGTGCAACCGCAACATCAGCTCGGCGTTTTTTTGCACTGTGAGCCACGGCAGCAACGTGGCGTCCTGAAAAATGAAGGCCAAGCGGCTGCGGGCGGCTCGCGGAGTCGTGCCAAAAACCTCGACTGTCCCGGCGGACGCTGGGCTGAGGCCGGAAACGATTTTTAGCACAGTGGATTTGCCGCAACCGCTGGGGCCGATGAGTGAGATGAAGTCGTTTGCCGCTACGTCCAGCTCTGGCCAGTCGAGCACAAGCGGGCCATCGCCGTAGCGTTTTTGCAGCGCGCGGAATTTGACGATGGGCGAGGCGGCGTCCATGAATGCCCGAGTGGATACGAACTCCTGCAAAACGCCAGCCGCTTTGACCTTCACGCAATGGCGTGCACTTGCGCCCGAGACGGCAGCGCGAGAAATCACGCGACGGCTCGGAGCGCTGCCGCCGGAGTTGCGCCAAGCAGCACTCGCGTGGACGCGCGGAGAACAAGCTGTGGCCACGGCGTTGGCGAAAGCCCCAGCGTTGGCCCCGCTGCGTGGGGTGCCGTTTTTGGCGAAGGACTTGTTTGATTTTCCCGGGGCTCCGACGCGGGCAGGTTCCCCGTTTTTGGCTGACGTGAGACCAGTGCAGGGCGAGAGCGCGCTGGTGCGCCGCCTGCACGAACTCGGCGCGGCCCTCGCGGGTAAAACGCATCTTGTGGAATTCGCGGCGGGGTTGACCGGCGAGAATCGCACGTTTGGCGATTGTCCGCACCCGTGTCGGCCTGAGCGTATGAGCGGCGGCTCAAGTAGCGGCTCGGCTGCTCTGGTAAAGGCAGGCGTGGTGCCGCTCGCCCTGGGTTCGGATACGGGCGGTTCGGTGCGCGTGCCCGCGGGGTTTTGCGGGGTCTTTGGTTTTCGTCTGACCCCGGGCGACGCGTTTATCCGCGACGCGGTGCCGCTCTCGCCGTCGCTTGATACTGCTGGCTGGTTTACCGCCGATGCGAGCGACATGCGCGAAACGTTGGCGGCGTTGGTGGGAGAGACGTCGGGCCGGCGGGACAGGGAGCCGCACGGGGCGTTTTTACGGGCCAAAGAATTGTGGTCGGCAACGGATGTGGCCTTGGATGAGGCCTGTGCGCGAAAAGCCGCTGAGTTGTCCGGGCCTGTGTCTGCGAGCGTGCGCGACGAATTGCTGGCAGCGTGGCGAGGTGCGGTCGGAGCTTACGGTGTTATCGCGACGCATGAAGCGCACGCGGTGCATCAAGCGTGGTTGGGCACGCACCGAGCTGATTACGATCCGGTGATTTGGCAGCGTTTCATGGATGGAGGACGTTTCACCGCCGAAGCTGTGGCGGAGGCGCGGATTGTGGCGACGCGCGTGCGGACGGCGTTCGACGTGTTGTGGCGCGAGGTGGACTTTCTGGTGTTGCCGTCTGCACCGGTCGCGGCGCCGACGAAAGCGGAGTGCACGCCCGAGCTGCGACAGGCGTTGCTAACATTTACGACACCGGCGAGCTTGGCGGGTGTGCCATGCTTGACGGTGCCAGTGCGATTACCGGACGGAATGATGACGGGATTGCAAATTCTGGCGTCGTCGCCCGACAGCCCTGTTTTTGACTGGGCGTTGGCGCGGTTGCGCGAGCTGGCTTAGAGCCCGAGTAACCGAGCGGGAGTGTGCTCGGTGAGAGCGAGAAATTTTTCTGCTTTCCAGTTTTCGCGAGCTTCAGCGACGAAACGATCCCAGCCGTAGCCGGGTTCTTCACGAGGGTAAAGTCGTAGCGGAAAATCTGAACCAAACAAACAGCGCGGCGCATTGCCGGCGGCGAGCGCGCGCGACCAAGCACTCGGGCCATATAGCAGTGGCGAGGCGGCTGTGTCGAAAAACAGATTTGGCGGCAGCGTGTCGGTTGGCTCGAAAGCCAGTCCGCCGCCCCAGTGGGCGAGGATGAAGCTGGTTTGTGGAAAGCGGTTGGCGAGCTGAAGAAAATCTTGGTGCGGCGTCTCCACACGGCCGGGGTAGCGCGGGCCTTGCGGGTCGGTGACGTGCAGGTTCACCGGCATCGAGAGTTCGCCGGCCAAGATGAGAATTTGCTCCCATACGGGGTCGGTGAGAGCGAAATGTTGCGAGTGCGGCGAGATTTCGCCGATGCCGAGGAGGCCTTCGCCTTTGGCGCGCCAAATTTCCGTCAGGGCGTCCTCGCCGTCGGCCGGATGGATAGTGGCAAAGGCAGACAGGCGGTCGGCGTGCGCGTGGATGCACTCGGCGTAGAAGCGGTTTTGCCACGTGCAAGTCTCAGGTTTTTCCCAATACCAGCCGAGTAAGACGGCACGGGCGACACCGGCTGCATCCATAGCGCGCAACAATTCGTCCACGCTGGGAAATCCTTGCACGGCTTCGCCGTTATTACGGCGCCGGGTGCAGAGGTCGGCCCAGTGTTTTTCACCACGAGCTGCCGCCCAAGCGATTGGTTCGCGGCTGGTGGTCGCCGGATAAAGATGCACGTGAGCGTCAATCAGGCCGGGCATGGCGTGGGGCATTTACCGCACGTTGGCGTAAATGCTGACGACGATGCTCGCTCCACTCGTGGTGTGGCCTTGGACGCGGATCGCGGCGTTGACGGTAGCGGCGGTGCTTTTCGGGCGCACATGCAGGCGGTAGCGGCGTCCGGCCTCTAGGGTTTCCAGTCGGCAGGAAAAGGCGTCGTTGGTGGCGAAGATGTCTTCGAAAGAGAGGGTCAGGCCGTCGGCGACGTTGAGGTCACTGGATTGCTCGGTCGATTCGGCTCCGATGGGCCAGTCGAGGGTGCGTGGCTCGGCCGTTGCTGCAGAGGGCACATCGATCCGGACGTCGAGGCGTGTGGCTGGGACGCCTTCATCGGTAGAGATGGAGATAGCACGCTGGTGCAGGCCAGTGCGGTCGCCGACGGCGAAGGTGGCGGTGACGAGGCCTGATTCACCGGGTTGGTATATTTTTTTGTCTGTGCGGGCGCTGAGGCAGTCGCAGTTCGTTTGCAGGTCGCGGATGGTGACAGGTTTTTCGCCGGTGTTTTTGAAGGGGAAGGCGATAGTCAGGGTAGTTTGCAGCGGTGCGGTGGTGCCACTGAACGAGTGGCTGGGCCACTCCAACGCGCGGGCGGAGGGCAGGGCGGCGCACAACGCGGTTAGGAAAAATGCGGTGCAGGATCGAACCATGGTCGCGCTCAGGCGGGCGGGGCGAGTAAGGCTTCCAGCGCGGTCTGCACGCGGGCGTATTCCGCATCTAGGGTCGGCAAGAGCGCGCGGATAGCGGTGAAATTGTTTTCCCGTCCGGCCATTTCGATATCGCGGCTGACGGCGGCAAGTTGTTCGGCTCCGAAGTTACCGGCGCTACCTTTCAGGCTGTGCGCTGAGCGGGTGAGGGTGGTGGAGTCGCCCGTCGCCAAAGTGCTCTTAATGGCGGCGATTTGCTTGGGGGTGTCATCAAGAAACATCCCAATCAACTCACGCAAAAATTCATCACCATCGTCAGGGCTGGCGGCGCGGAGGCCTTCGATGGCTTCGGCACTAATTGGGGGCAAATCGCTCATGGCTGTGGCTTAAGAAAGGCGCGGGCAGGCCATGTGGCAAGCCCCATGGCCTGAGTTGTAAAATTTAATCCATCAAGAGATTCAGATATGTTGATATTCTGACTTGCCGCAGCAGAGCGCGGTGATTTGCTGACGGCCCTATGGCCAATAATTTCGTTTTCTCTTCTGAGTCCGTGGGCGAAGGGCATCCTGACAAGGTTGCCGACCTCATTTCCGACAGTGTGCTTGATGCTTGCCTCGCGCAGGACAAATATAGCCGCGTCGCGTGCGAGACGATGGTGAAGTCCAACATGGTCATCCTTGCGGGTGAAATTACGACCTCCGCAAAGTTGAATTATGAGGCCATCGTGCGCGCCGCGATTCGCGAGATTGGCTACGTCAACGGCGACGACGTGTTTCACGCCGACCAAGTTTTCATCAATAATTACCTCACGCGTCAGTCGCCCGACATTGCCCAAGGTGTGGATGCCCGCAAAGCGAAGGGCAAAAAGACAGCAGAGCAGGGCGCAGGCGACCAAGGCATCATGTTCGGCTATGCCTGCAATGAGACTCCCGAGCTCATGCCGACGCCCATCATGTTTGCGCATCGCTTGGGCCGCGAGTTGACCCGCGTCCGCAAATCCGGTCGCGCTCCTTGGCTCCGCCCTGATGCCAAGACGCAGGTCTCTGTCCGCTATGCCGACGGCCGTCCGGTCGAGATCGTGAATGTAGTGATTTCCACTCAGCACACGGCGGATGTGGCGCACGCGACGATTGAAAATTATCTGATCAAAAACGTCGTCAAAAAAGTTCTGCCCGCTTCGTTGCTGAACAAGAAAACCGAGTTTCTGATTAATCCCACCGGACGTTTCGTGGTGGGCGGACCTCAGGGCGACTCCGGTCTGACCGGCCGCAAGATTATCGTGGATACTTACGGTGGTTGGGGCCGCCACGGCGGTGGCGCATTCTCTGGCAAAGACCCGTCCAAGGTGGATCGTTCCGCTGCCTACATGGGCCGCTGGGTCGCGAAGAACATCGTGGCGGCTGGCCTCGCCACGCACGCTGAAGTGCAGTTTGCCTACGCCATCGGCCACCCGCGTCCGGTTTCCGTGCGCGTGGACACGTTCGGCACTGCCCGCACCGGGTTGACGGACGAGCGCATCACCACCGCCGTGCAGGAAGTTTTCAGCTTCAAGCCGGCCGACATTGTTGCGCAGCTCAATCTGCTCCGACCGATTTATCGCAGCACGACCAACTACGGCCATTTCGGCAAAGCCGACCTGCCGTGGGAATCCACCAGTAAGGCCGCCGCTCTACGGGCCGCTCTTAAGTAACCCTCAAAATCGCACTGAACATGGCTAGCAATTCACGCAAAAAATCCGACTTTCTCGTCAAAGACATCAAACTCGCCGACTGGGGGCGCAAAGAGATCGCTATCGCTGAGCACGAGATGCCCGGCCTCATGGCCTGCCGCGAAAAATTTGGCCGCCAAAAGCCGCTCGCCGGCGTGCGCGTCACTGGCTCGCTGCACATGACGATCCAGACTGCGGTGCTCATCGAGACGTTGCAGGTGCTCGGCGCCGATGTGCGTTGGGCTTCGTGCAATATTTTCTCCACTCAAGATCACGCTGCTGCGGCCATCGCCGCTACTGGCACGCCGGTCTTCGCTTGGAAGGGCGAGACGCTGGAGGAGTATTGGGACTGCACCTTACGCGCCATCAGCTTCCCCGGTGGCAAGGGGCCGCAACTCGTCGTGGACGATGGCGGCGACGTCACCTTGCTGATTCACAAGGGCTGCGAGTTGGAAGAGGGCTCCGATTGGGTGCAGACGCCTTCTGGCTCCGAAGAAGAGCAAGTCATCAAAAATCTGCTCAAGCGCGTGTATCGTCAGAACAAAAACTTCTGGCGTCCTCTCGCTAAGGAATGGCGTGGCGTCTCCGAAGAGACGACCACGGGGGTGCATCGCCTCTACCAGATGTTCGAAAAAGGCAAACTCCGCGTGCCGGCTATCAACGTCAACGACTCGGTCACCAAGTCCAAGTTCGACAATCTCTACGGCTGCCGCGAATCGCTGGCCGATGGCCTTAAGCGCGCCACCGATGTCATGATCGCTGGCAAAGTTGCCTGCGTGTGCGGTTACGGCGATGTCGGCAAAGGCTCGGCGCATTCGCTGAAAGGTTTCGGCGCGCGCGTGATCGTCACCGAGGTGGACCCCATCAACGCTCTGCAAGCCGCGATGGAAGGATTTGAGGTTAACACCATTGAATCCACTCTCGGTGTGGCTGACATCTATGTCACCACTACCGGCAACGTGGACATTATCACGCTTGAGCACATGCAGCGGATGAAAGACCAAGCGATCGTCTGCAACATCGGCCACTTCGACAACGAGATCCAAGTTGATCGCCTCAATCAGTCCGCCGCCAAGCGCGTCAACGTGAAGCCGCAATACGACAAATACACCTTCCCCAAGGGCAACAGCATCTACCTGCTTGCGGAAGGACGCCTCGTGAACCTCGGCTGCGCCACCGGCCATCCGTCGTTCGTGATGTCGAACAGCTTCACCAATCAGACGCTCGCGCAAATTGACCTCTGGAAAAACAAAGACACTTATGCGGTCGGCGTTTATCGTTTGCCCAAGCATCTCGACGAGGAAGTCGCACGTCTGCACCTCGACAAGATTGGTGCCAAGCTCACCAAGCTCTCGAAGAAACAAGCCGACTACCTCGGCGTGCCAGTGAACGGCCCCTACAAGCCCGAGCACTACCGCTATTGAGGCGTTTTCCTCTCTTTCGGCCCGGCTTTTGGCCGGGCCTTTTTTATGCCCCGAGTGAGCGCGTCCAATCCAGACTGCGGACAAAGGCCGGAAAAAACGGCGCGAGCGTGAAACCGAAACGAGGGTTGATTTCTAGAATTACCGGCACGCCGTCGCGAAGTTTGTAGTTCACGCAGCAAAGCCCCTCAAATCCGATGGCCTGTAACATAGTAGCCAATAGCGGCACATGTTGAGAGCGGCAGCGGCGATGCAAGACCACGCCGTCTTGCCCGCGGATGCTGTGTGCATTGGCCATGTGAAAACTAACACTGAGGGCGCGACGCACGCCTCCACCGATGACCAGCAAGTGAGTGCTGTATTCGATTTCGCCGCCGATCCACTCCTGTCGCAGGTAATCTGGCGAGTCTAACTCTTGGCCGTGTGCGGCCTCGTCTGCTGGGTTGAATACTCGATAGGCATGTCGGGCACAGGCATCGCGCCTTCGCTTTAGCATGGCTGGAAACTCGCCTCGATCGAGGTCGCGGGGCACATGGATTCCAAATCCTTTGGCGCGCAAAAAGGAATTTAGGGCGGCCTTGTCATCGCACCGCATCACCACTTCAGGCGTGGGTAAAGGCAGCGGGTTGTGCGCAGACAGCGCTTCATTGTTTGCCGCGCTGAGCAAAGCCTCAATCGATACGGGAATCACCACATCGTAATCACCACGACCGGACGGCAAAGGCCCAAACTCTACGACGTGTCGCGTCCTAGAAAAAGCATGGCGTATAGTCGGCTCGATTTCCGGCCACGCGGTGAAAAGCAGACGTTTTCCCTTCGGTCCGGCGCAAAAGTCCAATGCCTGTTGCCCAGTGATAAAAAATCGGTCGCACCATTTCCTGAGGTTTTTCTGGGTCGAGATACTCAGGAACATGTCGCAGCGGTTTCTCGTATAGGGTGCGAGTGCTGACTATTTCTTTTCCGACAGCCCGCCACTCCACTTTAGCTTCGTGCGCATCACGCTGAAGTGCGAGTAGGCACGCGGCTGGACGAGCGTGAGTGTTTCGCGGGCCACACGGACTTCGATAGGAGCGCCGCTAGCTACGCGAATGTTGCGCTGTCCGTCCTGCGCCACGAGCAAGCGCGCGCGGGGCGTGCGGCACGAGATGCGCAGACGAACACTGTCAGGGAAAATAATGGTGCGATTGCTCAGCGTGTGTGGACAGATGGGAGTCATCGCGACGACCCGTGTGCCGGGTTGGATGATCGGGCCGCCCGCAGAAAGGTTGTAGGCCGTGGAGCCGGTCGGCGTGGAGAGGAGCAAGCCGTCGCCGTAGTAATCCGTTACGAGCTCGCCATCGGCTTCGACTTCGAGACGCACGAGGCGCGAGTTGACGACGTCTTTAATCAGCACGTCGTTGAGCGCGAGATCGCGATGGTCGCCCACGCAGCACTCCAGCATGGCGCGGGAAGCTAGCCGGTATGCTCCGTCGATGATTTCTGGTAAAGCCGCACGGGCTTCTTCAGGCGAAAACGTAGTTAGGTAGCCGAGGCTGCCTTGGTTGACGCCGATGAGCGGGACCCCACGCCGGGCGGCTTCACCGGCGACGCCGAGCAAGGTGCCATCGCCGCCGATAACGCAGCAGGCATCCACCCGGGATAAAAAGCGCGCTGGCAAACTTTGAGCCGAGGCGACGGCAAGCCCGCGGGCGCCGGCGCTTCGGGCCAACGCGACGAGATCGCGCGTAAGCGCACTGGCCCCGTTTTTACTCGGGTTGACGACGAAGACTAGGCGGCGCAGCGGTGGCATAGCGGGCTGGAAGACCGCAGGAGTTACGCGAAAGCGTGCTCCAAAGGGAATCCCAATCTGCGCGGACTAGGAGCGGATGAAAGCGTGGGTGGCGAGAGTGGTGCTCCGTGTTCGCTCAGCCTGCTTTTTGCGAAATCGTCTGGGTGAGCACGTGGGCTGCGATATCGCGCGCGGCGTTGGGCCGTGCCAGCCGATTGAGATTGGCGCGCCAATATTGCCAGAGCGCACCGCGATCGACAAACGCGCGATGCAGGGTTTGCACCGTGGCGGTGGGTGTGGTGGCGTGGGTGCCCGCATCGTGGCGGCGCAGCAGCTCGTAATTACCCGCTTCCTGGCCGGGCACGATTTGATTCACGAGCATCGGGCAAAGGGCGTTAATTGATTCCTGAGTCGTCGCGCCGCCCGCTTTACTGATGACTACGTGGTGTGTCATTAGCAGGTGCGGAATGCGATTCGTCCAACCGAGAAGGCGCACGCGTGGGCCGTGCGGTGCAGCCATGATTTGCAGCTGGCGGAGCAATTCTTCGTCGCGCCCGGCTGTGATGGTGACTTGCCAGTTTTTCTCGGCGAGCAAAGCGGAGGCTGTGGCGAGTGCCCGGCGCCGACCGCAATTGACCATGAAAAGAATCCGCGGCGGATGACCGGTGGCGAGGTCGGGCGGTTGGAGCATCGCAGGACGATCAGCAAAACCTGGCGCGACGGGAAAGCCGGTGGCCGTCACTTGGTGGGCAGAGATGCCTGCGGCGCACAGCAAGTCAGCGGAGTCGCGGTCAGTGACAAACCAGCCGTCCGACGGCACGCGATACCACAGCGAGTTGATCGTTAACGCATCCGTGACGACGGTGTAGTGCGGACAGTCGAAGCCGTGCACTTCGCGCACCTGTTTCAGTAGCCACGCGTAAACCGGATAAGTGGAAACAATCGCGGTGGGCCGGTATCGCGCCATCAGTCCTGCCAGACGCCAGGTGTGGCCGCGCAACAAGCGCATGAGCAACGGCACGTAGCGCGAGCGATCGAGCCAGCCATAAAAACCATTCCAGATCTCCGGCGCGTGGTTGATGACGCGTAAGTAGGCGTGACGTGTCAGGTGATTGAGTGTCGGAGCCTGCAACGCGAACAAGTCAACCAGCTCGACCTGCGTGTCTGGACGTTCGTTAAACGCCGTCTGCAACGCGCGCGCCGCGCTGTTGTGGCCTTCGCCGTAACCCGCAGTGAGGATAAGAATTCGGTTGGTTTTCACGTGGCTAGGCCTGTGGCCAGCAGCCCCTCCGTCGGGAAAGGCACCGCCTCGTCGCTGGCGTCATCCTCTGCGGCCTCTTTCTCGTCTTTGCGGAGAGGGAATTGCTCACAGAATTGCTTGAAATCGACGACCTCAAACGTGCCGTCGTGGTGCTCCACAATGGCGGTGAGGGATTCGACCCAATCGCCGGAATTGAGGTAGTGAATGCCGTCCACCATTTTGTCGGCGGGCGTGTGGATATGGCCGCAAATGACACCGATGCAGCCACGATCTTTGGCGAGAGCTGCAATCTGTTGCTCGAATTTGCCGACAAAACTGACGGCCTGCTTGACGCGGGCTTTGATGACTTTGGAGAGAGAGAAGTAGTCCTTCCCGCGCAGACGGCGGAACCAGTTGTAAATGCGGTTGAGCCGGAGCAACAAGGCGTAGCCCGCGTCGCCGAGGTGGGCGAGGAAGACCATATTTTTGACCACGCCGTCGAATACGTCGCCGTGGAGCACAAGGTAGCGGCCGCGTGCAGTCTCGAGGATGTGGTCTTCGACGAGAGTAAGCCGGTCGAGGCTCATCGGGAGCAGGCGTGCAAGAAAGTCGTCGTGATTGCCGCGCAGGTAAATGACGTCGGTGTCTTTCTTCTGCACGAGCGTGAGGACACGACGGATGAAGCGGGTGTGAGACTTTTTCCAGCGAGCACCGCGAGTGATGCGCCAGCCGTCGATGATGTCGCCGTTGAGAATCAGGCGTTCGCAGCGGATGTGCTTCAGGAAGTGTGCGGCTTCGGCAGCTTTGCTGTGCTCGGTGCCGAGGTGCACATCAGAGAGGATGGCGGTGCGGACGGAGAGGACGGATTTACTCATGGGCGAGTGGGGGACGGCAGGGTTTTTCGAGAGAGGGATTGCCGGGAATTGCGGCGAATGTTGGCGGCGTGAAAAGCGGTGGCCGCTTCGGTGAGATCGTCGGCAAAACGTTCGACGACGCTATCCCATGAGCGGGAGGAAATGACGCCGGGCGCGGCTTGCGCGAGACGGGTGCGCAGGGCGGGCTCGCGCACGAGGCGGACGGCATTGGCGATAAAAGTCGTCTCGTCAGCCACCGGAGCAGTCAGGCCACTTTCACCCGGGCGAATAAACTCGCGGGCGGCGGCGTAGTCGAAGGCGCTTACCGCTAGCCCGCTGCCGAGTGCCTCGGTGACGACGTTGCCGAAAGTTTCGGTGAAACTCGCGTGTAAGTAGATGTCGCCGGAGGCGTAGTGACGGGCGAGATTTGTGCCGGTGTAGAAACCAGTGAAGATGATGTCAGGCCGCTGCCGTTGGTAGGTGGCGAGCATCGGCCCGTCACCCACGAGCACGAATTTTGTGCGCGGTTCGACGGCTTTCACCGCGTTGAAGGCACAGAAGAGCAGGCCGTAGTTTTTCTCGGCCGCCATGCGTCCGACATGCACCACGACTGGATCGTCGGGCGCGGCGCCCCACGCCGCCCGCAACGCCGGGTCGCGCCGTGCGGGGTTGAACAACGCGGTATCCACGCCACGCGAAAGCAGACGTAAGTTGGCGTAGCCTTCTTTTTCGAGACGGGCGAGCAAGTCGTGCGTCGGAGCAAAGGTGCGCAAGGTGCGATTGTGCAGACGGCGCAACCACGCGGCGACGACGGGCTTAAGCCAACCCATACGATAGTCGCGGGTGTATTGGTCGAAGTTGGTGTGAAAACTGGAAGTCACCGGAATGCCCAGTCGTCGAGCGGCGGTGATGGCTGTGGCGCCGAGCGGACCCTCGGTGGCCACGTGCACGAGGTCGGGCCGGGTCACCCGCCAAAGTTGCAGCAGGCGTCGCGTGGCAGGCAGACCGATGCGCAATTGCGGATAGCCCGGCATCGGCACGCCCGGCAGTCGCACTTGGCGGCAAGCCAAGCGATGCGTCTCGCTGTAGCGCGGCGATTCATGCCGTTGGCGCGGCCGCACGACTGTGATGCGGTGTCCTCTCTGTGCGAGTCCGTCCACGAGCCTTCCGAGCGTCATGGCGACGCCGTTGATTTCGGGTGCGTAGGTTTCGGTGACGAGAGCGAGGTGCAAGTGGGTGAACCGGCGGGCAGAGCGGCGGGTGCCGCCAAGGCCAGAACACCTTCACTTTGTGGCAACGAGGTGACAGAAAGATGGCGAAACGGTCACAATCAGGTGACAACGCTGCCGGTTGCCGTATTTCTCCTGCGTGTTGGCTACATTTTCGCGAGACTCAGCCGTGGCGGCGTTCCCACGCGAAGAGGTATTGTTGGGCGAGGCCAGCGGCTGCACCGAAGTGGGCGCGACCGAACTGCGCCACCTGCGCTGGTTTCCAACCGTCCAAACCGTAGCGGCGTGCGAGTGCTTTCAGGATCCACGTGTCCACCGGAAACGACTCCAGCCGGGCGCCGCCAAAGAGCAGCACGCAGTCGGCAATTTTTTCGCCGACCCCGGGCAATTCGAGCAGACGGACTTTGGCGGCGGCGTAAGGCAGCCTCGCAGTTTCTTCCAGCCAACCGGGACGCTCGTCCAGAAACCGTGCGGTGCCGGCCACATGGCGCGCGCGAAACCCAAAACTGCAGTCCCGCAGCGCCGTTTCGGACACGTCTGCGAGTTCGGCCCAGGTCGGCAGCCGACGCAGTCCTGGCGCAATCTCCGAGCCGTGGCGGGCGGCGAGATGTGCGAGCATCTGCTTGATTTGTGGAATCTGTTTTGTGGCGCTGCAAATGAAGCCGAGCAATGTTTCGCCGAACGGCTGGCGCAGTAATCGCAAACTCGGAAAGCTGCGGAGTGCGGTGGCGAGGTGGGCATCGCTGCGCCAAGGCAGCGCCTCGGTGAGGCTCACCCAGTCTGTCCGAGTGCCGAGATAATCAGGTAGTGCCTTGGCCACGCGGTCGCGTAACGCGGCTGGCGCGCTCCATTCTAAAGCGCCTTTGTGCAGACGCAGCCGTGCGGCGCAGTCTGTCCATTGTCCTTGCCAGAAAAGCTCGCCTTCGGGGGTGGTCGCCTGTTGCCAGCGAAAAGCTTGTCCGCCGTCGAGGGTTTCGGCGAGGACGGCGTCCGACGGACGCCACTCGTCCCGCAGCAGCTCCCAATCCGTCCACGCGGGCGAATTGGGCGGACGCTCTGGGTTTATTCGGCGGGCTTTTCCCACAGGTAACTTTTTGCCGACGAGAGCACGAGTCCTTGGGCGACGTCGAGCACCTCAATCTTCCACGCGACGGCTTCAGTTTTGGCGCTAGGCCAGTCGGCTCCTGTCACGCCGAGCTCTACGACGGGTTTGCCTGCGGGCAGGGCAACATCGAAGGTTTGGGTGCGAGCTTTGTTTTCACCGGGGAGAAAGTAAGAGAGCACAAATTTGGTGGCGCGCGCGGCGTCGGGGTTAGTCAGACGCACGAGGAAATAATAGCCGCCGCGCGCCTCAGGATGGGAGCGGGCGACGATTTCGCCGCCGGTGTTTTCGTGCCCGGTGAAGTATTCCGAGATGCGCTTGAACGAGGTCGCCTCGCGCCAGCTCGGTTGCACGCGGACGATGCCGACTTCGGCGGCGGCGAGGGCGGGGAGGAGTAGGGCGAGAAGGGTGGTAGCGAGGGTGCGCATGGGGACAGTCGGAGGCTGCGTTCAGGGTGCGCGGACGTAAACCTTTTTGTATTGGTGGAAACCGAGCAGGCTCGGTTCCCAACCGCCGACACGCGGACGCACTAGGGTAAGGCGTGCGCCGAAAAACACGGGAGCGATGGGCGATTCGTCCAACAGTAAGGCTTCGGCCTTTTGAAAAGCAGTGTAGCGGGCAGTCGCATCGGGGGCAGCGGCGGCAGCGGCGATGTGCGAATCGTAGCGGGCGTTGCTCCAGCCGGTCCAGTTGTTGCCGCCCGCTGTCACAAACATGTCGAGAAAAGTAACGGGGTCCATGAAATCGCCGACCCAGCGGGCGGTCGCGAGGTCGAAGTCGAGGGCGGATTGGCGTGCGATCCACGTCTTTTGTTCCAGCGGACTGAGGGTGACATTGAGACCGAGCACGGAGCGCCACATGCCTTGAATTGCTTCCATCGTGCGGGTGTGAATCTCGTTGTTGCGCACGATAACTTCGAGGGTTGGGAAACCACGTCCGTCGGGAAAACCCGCCTCAGCTAGCAGGGCGCGGGCGGCGGCGGGGTCGGGTTGCAGGTGAGCGGTGGCGGTGAAGCCAGCGCAGCCCGGCGGGGTGAAGTGCCGGGCGGGCTCGCGGGTGCCGCGCAGTAGCGTGCGGGTGAGCAGGTCGCGATCGATCGCCAGCGAAAGAGCGCGGCGCACGCGAGGATCGTTGAGCGGCGGGCGTGTGGTGTTGAAACGGACAAAGAAGGTTTCGAGGAACGGCTCGACGCGCAGACTGGCCGGGTCGTCGCGTCGGTAGGCCTCGACTTTGCTGAGCGGCAGATCGGCGGTGATGTCGAGTTGGCCAGCGCGATAGGCGCGTTCTTCGGCTTCGGGATTTTCGGTCGGATAGAACTCGATGCCGTCAAGCTGCACGGCGGCGGCGTCCCAGTAGTGCGGGTTGCGTGCGACGGTGATGCGGGCGTGCGGTTCCCATTCGCGAAGGATGAACGGGCCGTTGCCCACGAGGTGGCCCGGGAGCGTCCAGCCTGTGCCACGTGCATCGGGCGCACCGTAGCGCGAAACCTCGGATAATGG
>JACCDO011648036.1_pt1 | contig 17743 bp, 23 predicted proteins | sample 7446101 | NCBI WGS metagenome assembly JACCDO01 (sample SAMN15323440, study PRJNA562643) | freshwater metagenome | isolation source: river surface water | place: USA:Blue River Watershed | collected 2017-08-16 | reverse complement strand
GACGATCAAGAAGAAACTGATGAAAATTGGGATAATGCTCCAAACGATCCTACAGACAAAAATGAATTTGATGCAAACCAATTTGCTAATCAAGAAAATCAACCAGGTGCCGGCGATGCCCCCGACGGAAGAGCCCGTAGCCGCTTTCAGCCTGCAACCTTTGAATCTTTAATGAAAGAATATAAAGCATTTATTGGTGAGTCTGCGGAAGAAGAAATGGATGAAGAAAAGGAAGAAGACCTAGAAGAAGGTACTTGTTCTTCATGCCACAAAGATCCTTGTGAATGTGAAAACACAGAAGAATCTACTAGCGAAAGTTTAGATATTCTAAAACTAGCAGGTTTAAAGTAATTCTATTTTAACCAAAATAGCCCCTTCGGGGGCTATTTTTTTCATTAAATATTGTTATGGTTACTAAAAATTTAGATAACAATCTAATAAAGAAAGCCCACGTAACACAAAAGTGGACAGAACAAGATATTGAAAACTTGTCAAAATGTCACGACCCTGAACATGGTCCTGATTTTTTCATTCGCAATTTCTTTTATATTCAACATCCTACAAAAGGAAAAATTCAGTACGACCCATTTGATTATCAAACACATCTTCTAGAAAGTTATCACGGACATCGGTTTAGTGTAAACATGCTAGGTCGTCAGATGGGAAAAACTACAACTGCGGTAGGATATTTGTTATGGTATGCTATGTTTGTACCTAACAGCACTATTTTAATTGCCGCTCATAAGTATACCGGTGCCCAAGAAATTATGCAACGGTTACGATATGCTTACGAACTTTGTCCTGATATGATAAGATGCGGAGTTACTAGTTATAATAAACAAAGTATTGAATTTGATAACGGCTCTCGTATTATGGCGCAGACTACAACTGAAACTACCGGTCGCGGTATGTCTGTATCTTTATTATATTGCGACGAGTTTGCTTATGTAGAGCCTAACATTGCTACAGAATTTTGGACTTCTATCGCACCTACATTGTCTACAGGTGGTAAAGCAATTATTACCTCCACGCCGAACAGTGACGAAGACCAATTTGCTATGATTTGGAACGAAGCAAATAAAAAGTTTGACGAATATGGTAACGAAGAAGAATTAGGACGCAATGGTTTCTATCCATACATGGCCATTTGGAATCAACATCCAGATAGAGATGAAGACTGGGCCAATGAAATGCGTAGTCAGTTAGGTCAAGAAAGATTTGAGCGCGAACATGAGTGTAAGTTCTTGATCTTTGACGAAACGTTGATCAATAGTATTAGTCTAGCAGATATGGAAGGAAAAGAGCCTATCATGAAGATGGGCCAGGCACGTTGGTACAGACCCATCAATCCCGAAATGACCTACATTGTTAGTTTAGACCCTAGTTTAGGCACAGGTGGTGATTATGGAGCTATTCAAATTATAGAAATTCCCACTATGAAACAGGTGTGCGAATGGCATCATAATATGACTCCAATCCAGGCTCAGGTGAGAATCCTTAGAGATTTATTAAATCATATAAACAACAAATGTCAAGAACAAGGTGTAACTCCTAGCATATATTTTAGTGTTGAAAATAACACAGTAGGAGAAGCAGCATTAGTTGCTATAAATGAATTAGGAGAAGAGACTTTTCCCGGATTGTTTTTAAGCGAGCCAATTAAAAAGGGGCATGTTCGTAGATTCCGTAAAGGATTTAATACAACACACACTACAAAAATTGCTACCTGTGCTAAATTAAAACAACTTGTAGAATCAAAACAACTCGAAATAAACAGTAAAACATTGGTCAGCGAACTAAAAACTTTTGTTGCCCAAGGTATCAGTTTTAAGGCTAAGGTTGGACAGCACGACGATTTAGTTGCTAGCTTACTCTTAGCTGTACGCATGATTATGGTATTACAAGATTGGGATCCAAGCGTATATGAAAAGCTTCGAGACTATTCGGGGTTAGAAGAACACGATTTACCCTTACCAATCTATATCAGCACTTTTTAACTAAATAATAGATATGAAAGCTATACAACTAATTTCCCAAGATTTGTTTGACAAAGTTCGGAGCCGTTTTCAAAATTTGGAAATGGGAGACGAAACGGGTGCAGTGACTATTGACCCTGCAGAAGCACGTTTCTTTGATTTCGACTTTGTAAATGAAGGAAATGATTTAGGTCGTGTTAGTATCAGTTTAAATGAGCCAGGTAGCTTAAAAATTTATTATAGTCAAGGTATTACTGAAAACCAAGATGATCCTGCAAAGAAAGTATGGTATAATTTTTTAAAAGAAATGCGTAGATTTGCAATGCGTAGATTATTACGGTTTGATACCAGAGATATTGCAAAAACAAGTCTCGACAAAAATGATTTTCAATATTTGGCCTCAAAAGGCACCAAGGAAGAAGAAATGACAACAATGAACGAATCTCGTTGGACTCAAAAGAGCACAAAGAAAACTAGTCGTGCTGTAAAAGGAACTACTGAAGTTATTGTAAGACACAATACTGCTGTAGACGAAATGTATCCAGGTGCCCGCAGCCAAAAGAAAAATATCAAGGCAATTTTTATTCAAAACAAGGACGGCGAGCGCTTCAAGTATCCATTTATACATCCAGCAGGTGCGTTTGCAATGGCACAACACGTTGATCACGGTGGTATTCCACATGATCCGGCAGGCAAGGCAATTATGCGTATGAGTGAGCAGATTGCTCAACTACAAGAATTTCAACGTAAAGTTCACAATGCTTCATTGCACCCAGATGCAACAGGAATTACAGAGAGGGCCATAGGCCGTTTACAAGAACTAAAAAGCCGCATTGAAGCACTAGGCAAGCGCCATCATTATGAAAGTTGGATGGCAGAATTTCAAGAAACAGAAGATTCAGTGTTAGGTGAATTAGACGCTGTTACCATGGAAGAATATAAATCTAAATTTACAGAAACAAATTTTAAAGAAGAATTGGCCAGTTTCTTTCCTCTAATTCACAAAATTATGCAAGAAACAAATGCAATCGACCTTGACGAATATGTTAAAGAAGAAAATGCCGATTCTAGTGAAGAAGATAATAGCGAAGTAAAAGAAAATGCATTTGATCAATTTGCTGAATGGGCAGAAGCAGTTGAGCAAGGAAAACTAACAGATGATCAAATTGCATCATTAAAACAGGCATTGACAAGTTTAAGTACCCCACTAGATTTAGATACAGCATATAATTTTTTTAATGAGTTTGGCATTGATGATAGTGATTTAGAAGATAAATTCCAACAGGCAAAAGAATTAGATTCAACAGCTGACCCAATGGAAGTATTCAAGTTATGGGCACAAGAAAGTTATCCTGAATTATTAGTAGCATTAGGAATTAGTGATACAACAGCCCCAGAAGAACCTGCGCCAGAAGAACCTGCTCCGGCCGAAGAAAATACAGATATGGAGATGAACCAGGGAACAATGGAAGATGCAGATCCAAAGGCAATGATTAAAGAAGTTGCCAAAATTGTTAAAAGTTTTTACAATGAAGACAATCCTAGTGTCGGACCATTCCGTGGAGAAGAAGGTATTGTTATTGATGTAGAAAAATCGATCAGTGAAAAATTTGGAGAATCTGCAGGACACCAAGCAGGAAAAGTAGCTAGAGCATTTATGGAAAAGCTAACACAACAATGGCAACAGAAGCACGGCGATGTCGCTAACGGGCATGGTGAAGATGGTCTAGCTAGATTAAAAGAACTGGTCGGTAATATCAAACAAAAAGTAGAAGGCATCGGTGATAGAGGAAATGGCGGCCAAGATTTTAATAAGAATATCATGCCTGCCGAAGAAAAGAATCCTCAACACAGTCACCAGTATGACACCACAATGAAACACGCTGACAATCCAACATACCAACAACGTATGGCAGCACACGATATCAAACCAGGTATCAAAGGCTATCGTGATCGTATTGACATGTTGAAAGATTTAGAGCGTACTGGTAAACTAAAAACCTCTCAAGAAGAAAGTGGTCCAGACAAGAGTCAAATTCCTGCGTACAAGCGTAAGGAGCAGGGCGGAGATTGGAAAATGACCACTAAGGATTTAGAAAAAGAAAAAACCAATAGTCCAACTAGCTCTGCAGGTCTAGCTCGCAGAAAAGCAGAATTGGGAATGAGTGAAGAACTTTCGTCAATTATAAAATTATCCGGATTGGCAAAATAAATCATATTTCGCAGCCCTTATAGGTTGCAATGATAAATAAAACTGTGCATACTAAACACATGCACAGTTTTTCTTTTTAGTCAGTGGGCTAGAAAGAAGAGGCATAATAAAACATTTTAAGGAAAAACATTATGGCAACTTTAGCAGAAATTCGCGCAAAACTTCAAGCATCATCTCAGCAAAACACCGGCGGCGCAGGCGGTGGAGACAACGCAATTTACCCCCATTGGAATATCGCAGAAGGTACTAACGCAACAGTACGTTTCCTTCCTGACGGAGATCCAAATAACACTTTCTTCTGGATTGAACGTGCAATGATCAAATTGCCTTTCGCTGGAATTAAAGGTGAGACTAATTCTAAGCCTACAACTGTGCAGGTTCCATGTATGGAAATGTGGGGAGAAACTTGCCCAGTTCTAACTGAGGTTCGTCCTTGGTTTAAAGACAAGAGCTTGGAAGAAATGGGTCGTAAGTACTGGAAAAAGAAGAGTTATCTGTTCCAGGGCTTTGTAGTTGACAGTAAACTACAAGAAGACAAAACCCCAGAGAATCCAATCCGTCGCTTCATCATTGGTAGCCAGATTTTTAACATTGTTAAAAACGCACTGATGGATAGTGAGATTGAAGAACTACCTACCGACTACGTCCGCGGCCTTGATTTCAAGATCGCTAAAACTAGCAAAGGTGGTTATGCTGACTACTCCACCTCTACTTGGGCACGTCGTGAACGTGCGTTGAGCGAAGCAGAGCAAGCAGCCATTGCCCAACATGGATTGTTCAATCTAAGTGACTTCCTACCTAAAAAGCCAGGTGAAGTTGAACTCAAAGTTATCAAGGAAATGTTTGAAGCGTCTGTCGACGGTGAAGCATTTGATATGGAACGTTGGGGTCAATACTTCAAACCAGCAGGTGTGATGGGTAATTCTAACACGGCATCTACTGCACCTGCAAGTGCATCTAAGTCAGCACCAATTCCGACTCCGGCAGCGAGCAAGGCAGCTGAAGACGAAGACGATGCTCCATTTGATGGTGGTACTTCTGTTGCAGAATCTGCAAAGGCAGGCGGCGATGCATCAAGTCGTGCCGCAGACATCATTGCGATGATTCGTAAGCGTCAGCAACAATAAGGAGAATAGTGATGGGAAAGGCCTTCGATATTTCGAAGTTTCGTAAATCCATCACTAAGTCTATCGATGGACTTGGTATTGGCTTTAACGATCCTACTGACTGGGTCAGTACAGGAAATTATGCCCTAAACTATCTTATCTCAGGGGACTTCTTCAAAGGAGTTCCTCTAGGTAAGGTTACTGTGTTTGCGGGCGAATCTGGTGCAGGTAAATCATATATCTGCTCTGGAAATATTATTAGACATGCACAAGAACAAGGTATCTTCGTAATTCTTGTTGACAGTGAAAACGCTCTCGACGAAGCATGGCTTCATGCTTTAGGTGTTGATACCGGCGAAGACAAACTTCTTAAACTCAATATGGCAATGATCGATGATGTTGCTAAAACTATCAGTGAGTTTATGAAAGAGTACAAGGCAATGCCTCAGGAAGAACGTCCCAAAGTTTTGTTTGTCATAGACAGCCTTGGTATGTTACTGACCCCCACTGACTTGAATCAGTTTGAAGCGGGCGACCTAAAAGGTGACATGGGCCGTAAGCCTAAGGCATTGACTGCATTGGTTCGTAATTGTGTAAATATGTTCGGTTCTTACAACGTTGGTATGGTTTGTACAAATCACACCTATGTAAGTCAGGATATGTTTGACCCAGATGACAAGATTAGTGGCGGTCAAGGTTTTATCTATGCATCTAGTATCGTTGTTGCTATGAAAAAACTCAAACTCAAAGAGGATGAGGATGGTAACAAAGTTAGCGATGTTCTAGGTATTCGAAGTGCGTGTAAAATTATGAAAACACGCTACGCAAAACCTTTCGAAAGCGTTCAGGTAAAAATTCCTTATTCAACTGGAATGAGTCCTACTAGTGGATTAGTTGACATGTTCGAAAAGATGGGTGTATTATCTAAAGTAGGCAATAAATTAGCCTATACCAGTAAAGAAACCGGTGAAATTATTGCCGAGTTTCGTAAGAATTGGACAGAAGATAAGCTCATGAAAATTATGTCAGAATGGGATGAATCTTCATTGACTTTAACTGCAAGCGAAGTTATTGAATCGGAGGAATAAAATGGAAGAAAGTTTGATTATTGAACTATGGGATGTATTTAAAGAATATGTTCCTGAAAAAAACAGAGAAACAGCCGCAAATCACTATGTTGACTTTTTACTCGGTAAAGACGTAGATGACGCTATCTTACAAGGTCTAATGGGGTATGATTCTCATCTCGATGATGCTATTCAATTAGCACTAGGTGATGAAAACGGCAGTGATTCTGAAGAAGAAATCGACGACTACTACGACGAAGACGAGGACTACTAATGTCTTGGTATGCTAAGGTCTCTAAAGACATAGCACACCTTCCTAGCTGTTTAGATTACTTCTATAACGAACTAGAACAAGCAAAAAAAGAGGTCAAGATCTACGGAAACGTAGAGAAGGCCTCTGCTTCCTTACCTGGAATTGTTGAACAAAGATTCAATCAGTTGCAAGAAGTTGAAGCTGTTTTAGAATATTTGAACATCGAACTTAGGCGTGTGCGATCAAAAGCGTTTAAGAAATATCTAGAGAACTACCAACGAGCGCTTAGTAGCCGAGATGTAGAAAAATATGTCGACGGTGAGGCAGATGTTGTCGATATGGAAAAAATTATCAACGAATTCGCCATGTTACGAAATCAATGGTTAGGTATCATCAAAGGACTGGATATTAAACAATGGCAATTGAGTAATATTATCAAACTTAGAGCCGCAGGCCTTGAAGATATTACACTTTAATAGTATAATAAGTTATGCACATTGACGATTTAATCATTTTATTATCAAGATCCAATATTACAGCAAACTCTTGGGATACAAATATCCTATATAGTTTTGCGGATCAGATAAATCGCGGAACTGGGTTCACTGAAAAGCAAGCAAGTGTTGCGTTAAAAATGGTTAAACGATTTTCGTCTTCACTCAGCCAAGTATCTAAGCTGGATATTTCAGAAATTTTGAAAAATCCGACATATCGTTACCCTATCCGTCAAATTTCCAATCAAAGAAAGATATCTGTATTAGACTCATCTGATTGGGGTCGAACCTTTAAGGTAGAATTTCCTTATAATGAGACCTACATTACTGAAATTCGACAAAAACGAGACGAGTTAGGTCTGGCACAATGGTCGAAGGACGAAAAGGCTTGGTTATTGGCAGTAGATGAAAGAAATATTTCATTTCTTTCGTCACTAATGGCCCGAGAAAAATTCCAACTGGATGAGCAATCTCAAGATCTGTTCAAACAGCAAGACAACATATTAGAAAATATGGAAAAATTTGTTCCGATGCTTGTCGATGACCAAGGAATTTTAAAATTTAAGAATATTTCTCCGTATATTCCTGAGCTTGAAACTCAAGATTTACTCAAATCTGTTTTTGAAGCTAGAAAAAGAGGAATTCTTACATGGGACGACACAGTCTACAATAGGCTCAATGATCTAAACCTCAACGAATTTACAAAAATCTTCATAGAAAAGGATCCTGCTGAAAATTTGCAAATAAATTGTGAAAAATATGATATTTCTGTGTTGGGTGATGTAGTAAAACATTTAACCCCAGTGCTGGTAGTTATACCAGGGGGGAATGAATTAGGAAAATTAAAATTATCTTTTGATTTTTTGAAAAATAATGGTTTTAAAAATGAAGACATGTCTGTAATGTTCAGATTACCAACATCGGCTGGAAAAGAATTCAATGATTTTGTAAAAGATCAAGAATTAAATTCACCAATTGGAGAGAATACCAAAGCTGTTTTTGTCAGTAGCAAATTACCTAAACCTGTGTTAAAATCTAAAATTAAATTTCATAGCGTTATCAACTTAGGATTTGAAAACGTACACTATACTATGAGAGATTTTTTGAAAAATCATGAAAATTTGATATTTTTCTCTGAAAAGAAATCGCAAAGGGAATTCAATTTTGGCCTCGTGTAAAATTATTATTAAAGATGAAGTAAATGTCAAACTAGAAAATTTAGATCTTGACGCACGTAAGGCGTTGGTTAAAAAATTTAAGTATGAAGACCCCACAGCACGGTATCGTCCAGCCTATAAATTAGGCCGTTGGGACGGTACTGTGAGTTTTTTTGGTCTCGGTGGCACAACATATCTTTCTATGTTACCTCAGGTACTAGAGTACCTTGAACAAAAAAATTATTATATCGAATTAGACGATCGAAGAAATCCTACTAACCTAAAATTTGACGAAATTTCTGAAGATTTTTGGGGTGAAAAATGCTGGCCAGTGGGGCATCGGTTTGCTGGACAACCTATTCGATTACGCGATGACCAGGTTGAGGTTATCAATAAATTTTTAGAAAATCCTCAATGCATACAAGAAATTGCCACGGGCTTTGGTAAAACAATTACCACCGCAACTTTGGCAAAAATTTGTGAAAAATATGGTCGTACAATAACCATTGTCCCGAACAAAAGTCTTGTTGAACAAACAGAAGAAGATTTTATCAACTGTGGTTTAGATGTTGGCGTTTATTATGGAGATAGGAAAGATATTGGTAAAACGCATACTATCGCAACTTGGCAAAGTTTGAATATTTTAGAGAAAAAATCACACGATGACGACGAAATTTTAAGTCTTGCAGAATTCTTAGATGGTGTTCAATGTGTCATGGTTGATGAAGTTCATATGGCCAAAGCTGAAGTCCTTAAAAAATTACTAACACAAAATTTATCTAATGCCTGCATTCGTTGGGGCCTCACAGGAACTGTTCCAAAAGAAGATTTTGAGTTCCAAAGTCTACGTGCAAGCCTTGGAGAAGTAGTTCATAGAGTGGCAGCACACGAACTACAAGAAAAGGGTGTTCTTAGCACATGCCATGTTCAAGTTGTACAAACAGCAGAATGGAAAGAATTTGGAAGTTATGCAGAAGAACTAAAATATCTAGTCACAAATTCGGATAGAATGGAATATATTTCTAGTCTAATTGAAACAATAGCAAAAAGTGGAAACACACTTGTACTAGTAGACAGGATCGAAAGCGGAGAATTTCTTGTTGAAAAATTGTCAGACAGTGTTTTTATCTCAGGAAAAGTAAAAACTAAAGATAGAAAGGATGAATATAATGAAGTGGCAACTGCTGATAACAAGATTATTGTGGCGACTTATGGTGTGGCCGCTGTTGGTATCAACATTCCTCGTATATTTAATTTGGTCCTTTTGGAGCCCGGAAAGAGCTTTGTCCGCGTTATACAAAGCATTGGGCGAGGCATTAGAAAAGCAGAAGATAAAGACTTCGTACAGATCTGGGACATCACTGCGGCTTCAAAATATGCGAAGAGGCATCTTACTCAACGGAAAAAGTTTTATAAAGAAGCAAAGTATCCGTTCACAATCGAAAAGGTAAAATATCAATAATGCAAATACTAACATTAGAAAATAAAACATTTTTCTTAAATGAACTTCCAGATGAAATTGATGAAGATTTAAGGTTCTCTGTTCTCGATAATTCAGACAACAGTAACCCTGATCATTTTTTTATTCCTTTGATCTTTTTAGAAAGTTTTACAGGCCCAGCGGTAGTCTTAAAAGTGGGGCCGCACGAATTGACAATGCCTTTAGATTGGTGTACAATAGTAGGTGACCCGGAAGGGCCTGACATGGAGATACTACCGCTAACAAGCCTCAATGATAGGGGGTTTAAGACTTTTTGTTTTAATCCAATCAGTGGCTTTAGACCGGAATTTTTAGAAATTGACATCATAGATGTTTATCAAGACGTTAAATGGTATTTCCCTAAAATGCGTCCGGGTCAACTACTTTGCACACCTCTCCATGCTGGAGAAAAACCATTGTGTGCTTATTTTGTCAAAGAAGTTAGTCGTCAGAGTGAGCTTGTAGACTATACGAAATGTTGGTAATTTATGGCTGCAAAATTAGATATCAAACGTGAATTAGGTGCAGTTGATCAAAGAAATTATAATTTTTTTGATAATCTCACAGAAGAAGAACAAAAGGCATTTAGTCCCTATGTGCTAATGCGTTACACTAGTAATGTACAAGGTGACAGAGATATCCAAGAATGGTTTGTAGAAATGACCAATGAATTAGTCAATAAGAATCATTGGGACCTAAGTAAGAATCACAAAGCACTACTATGGAAATTGTTTGCCGCAAGCGGTGCCGGTGTAAATTGTTATCATCCGTATCTTGCGGCAGGAAAAAAAGAAAAAGCTAACAAAATTGAAAAATTACTTTGCGAAATTTATCCATCTAGAAAATTAGAAGATATAAAATTGCTTGCTTCTATGATGACTAAAGAGGATAAGGAAGAATTATTTGATAAGATGGGATTTGATAAGAAACAACGTAAGGAATACGAATGACCGATGCTTGTTTTAAAGGATGGAAAAAGGAGGACGGTAATACATCCGGCTCTTGTTGTTGTAACTGTAAGTGGCAACGCCCTATAGTTAAACATCCTTGGAACAAAAATCCGATGGCTAAAGGTTCTATTACTACAATAATGGGTTATGGATGTTCTGTGCCAGACATGCCCGGTATTGTATTTTTTGAATCTGAGCACGGCATGTGCGAAATGTATTCTGATAAGAATAATGTAATTAAAATGGAACGAGCAAAATGAAAGATATGAAAGGATTTTCATTTAACGTAGGATGTAAAGTTGTTAGATCAGTAATGTCTGGTCAAAGTCCTAAGTTAGCAATTTGTGAAGTTACAAGAATAGAAGACGGCAAGATTTATCTCGATGGAAGCAAGAAAGCAATAAATTTCCCCAACCGACTTTTAATTATTGAACAAGACCCGTTATATCGAATGGTCAAAGAATACGAAAATAACAAATGATAGCATTAGTAGATCAACCTTATACCTGTGTACACTGTAACAAGAGTTTTATGCAAGAGAAAACTCTAGTTGCTCACATGTGTGAAAGAAAAAGGCGTGCTCTACAAAAAGATGAAAAACGAGTTCAGGCCGGATTTATGGCCTATAATCGTTTCTGGCAACTAACGCAGAATTCTAAGAAACCAAAGACCTACGATAACTTTGCTGATAGTAGCTATTACAATGCCTTTGTAAAATTTGGTAGTTTTCTCAATAATGTCAACCCTATATATCCGGATAAATTTATTGACTTTGTAATCAAGAGTGGTGTAAAATTAGATCATTGGTGCAGAGACGAATTATATGAACAGTATCTCTATGAGGTATTAAAGACTGAACCAGTTGAGAGTGCTGTTCAACGAAGCATTCAAACTATGATGGAATGGGCCGACGAGCATAAGGCAGAATTTTCGCATTATTTCAACTATGTTAGTTTAAACAAAGCTGTTCATGATATCAGAAATGGAAAAATAAGCCCCTGGGTTATTTTAAATACCTCTACCGGGCAGACCATGGTACGTAACATGAATGACGAACAATTGGATATGATTTCTCCTGCGTTTGATGTGCCTTTCTGGATTAGAAAATTCAAAGAAGTCCCGGCAGATGTTGCATTAGTAAAAGAAATATGCAAGGAGGTAGGAATTGGATAAAGATGTTAAACAAGAGTTCTGTGAAGCGCATAGGATAAAAGTTTTAGATAGAAACAAACGTGCTCACAGATATCAAAAAGTAAATTTGAACTACTTCAGAGATCCGGGTAACTTTGACATGATACAAAGTCACATTGACATTGTAAGAGATACTGAACCTCTATATACTGTAGAAATAGCAGAAAGTGAATTGGAACGTATTGCAGAGTTTGAACAACAGGTTTTTAACAATGCAAGAAAAACAGGACATTATGACATGTTCGGTCATATAATGGAACAGAAAGAACGAGAAAAATTTTTACGAGAGAAGTACCCAGCAGTTAAAAAAGCATTTGAACATTACAGTCTGATGTTAAAGTTAGCAGAGAGTGGAGAATTATGAAAGACGTAACAGTTGGCTCAAGATGGTGGTCTGGAGAAAGTAAGCAATTTATTGTACTCGATGTAGTTACAATAGAGGACCATACTTGGGTACATTATAGAACAGATGATAACAAAGAAAATCCAAGAGAGTATAGTTGCTATTTGGAAAGTTTCTTACAAAGATTTATAAAATTACCATCATGACAAGATTAAAAGGATTTGTAGAAAAGGGTTGGGGGCACGAATTGATTTGGGCTACCAATGACAAGTATTGCGGTAAACTATTAAAGTTTAACCAGGGTGCTAAATTTAGTATGCACTTTCACGCAGTGAAAGATGAAACGTGGTATGTGCTGGATGGAAAGTTTTTAGTCGAATGTGTTGATACTATAGACGCAAGCGGCTACGACAAATACTTAAATCCGGGTGACACATGGCATAACCCTCCGCTGCTACCGCATCGTGTAACCTGTATAGAAGCAGGAACAATTATAGAAGTTAGCACACCGGATAGTATAGAAGACAACTATCGTATAGGGAGAGGCGATAGTCAAAAATGAAAATTCTTATCACAGGATATAAAGGCTTCATCGGTCAGAATATGGTCAATGCACTCAAAGACGACCACGAGCTAAGCCTATACGAATGGGGGGATGACACTCCAGAATTTGAAGGATTAGATTGGTGCATTCACCTCGGTGCTATCTCTTCTACTACCGAAACAGACGTAGAAAAGATCATGAAACAAAATCATGATTTTAGTTGCATCTTACTAATGGCATGCCAGACAAACAATGTAAATCTACAATATGCAAGTTCGGCAAGTGTTTACGGAAACAGCGGAAATTTCTCCGAAGATGGTCCTGTATTACCCGGAAGCCCTTATGCTTGGAGCAAATATTTGTTTGACAGACAGGTCAGAAATACAAAATTTACAAATATCAAGGTACAGGGTTTTAGATATTTTAATGTTTACGGGCCCTATGAAGGTCATAAAGACCAGTCTAGTCCGCATCATACATTTACCAAGCAGGCAGAAGAAACTGGAGTTATTAAATTGTTCGAAGGTAGCGAAAATTTTAAGCGAGACTTCATTTCGGTGCATAAAGTAATTGACATTCATAAAAGATTTTTTAATATATCTGAATCAGGTATTTGGAACGTAGGTACAGGTAAGCCTCAGTCATTTCAGCATATTGCAGAAACGATTGCTGAAGGATTAGAAGCAAAGATTGAATACATTCCTATGCCAGATAATATCAAAGCACAGTATCAAAAATACACCTGTGCAGATGTTACTAAACTAAACAGGACATTGAATGTCTAAGATATTTGTCAACGGTACTTTTGATATTATTCATCGAGGTCATCTCGAAATGCTCAAATATGCAAAAGGATTAGGCAATCATTTACTTGTAGCCATTGACTCTGATGATAGAGTAAAGGAGCTCAAAGGACAAGACCGCCCTATCAATAATCAACATGATAGACAATATTTGTTAGAAAGCATTAGATGGGTTGATTCTTGCTGGATATTTGGCAGTACTGAAGAATTAGAATATATTATTCGATTATACAGTCCAGATATAATGGTTAAAGGTAGTGACTACAAAGATAATGTTATTGTAGGATCGCAATATTGTAAAGAGATAGTATTTTATGAACACACAGGCCACTCAACAACCGGAATTATACAACGTATTACTAATAGGTGATAGTTGCATCGATGAATATAAGATAGGAACAGTTGATAGACTAAGTCCTGAGGCCCCGGTACCTGTTATAAAACTTGTCGAAACTCTTACCCTCCCGGGTATGTCTAGTAATGTCTTCAATAACCTTGCAAACTTAGGAATATACCCGGACTTTATTACAAATAACGAAACTATAACAAAAACAAGATTTATTGATAAAAGATCAGGACAACATCTTTTAAGATTAGACCAAGAACACAAAGTTACTCCGTGGAGCGGGAAGTTAGGATTTCCTATAGAAAGTTATAATGCTATTGTAATTTCTGATTACAATAAAGGATTTCTAACTTATGAAAGCATTGAGGGCATTATTAAATCAACATCGTGTCCTATCTTCATCGATACAAAGAAAACACAATTAGCTGATATAAGTGCTAGTCAAGTCTATTTCAAGATAAATGAACTCGAAGCTAAAAATGCTAGAAGCACTCCTAGCAATCTAATAGTAACTTTGGGTGATCGAGGTGCATCATATAATGGAACTATTTTTCCAACTAGCCCAGTTGAAGTTATGGATGTGTGTGGTGCGGGTGATACCTTCTTGGCTGCGCTAACTGTCCAATACCTCTTTACAAAAGATATAGAAAAAGCTATACTATTTGCTAACATAGCCGCAGGTATTACCGTTCAACATCGCGGTAATTATGCACCATCATACGACGAGATTAGACGTGCCGGATATTGACATAGATTTTGCTGATAGAACCAAAATATTGGACATAATAAAGCATGTCCCCGCATCCATTGTTGAAAACGGTGTCAACCGAAAACACAACACAGGCGTTTATGTAACTAGTATCCCTGTAAATCCTTTAACAGGGTATGCTAGTTTAGATTACAAGACTGCGGAAGAACGCGGATACTTTAAGATAGACTTTTTGAACGTTAGCGTATACAAAGATGTCAAGGACGAAGACCATCTTAAAAAACTACTGGAGACAGAGCCATTATGGGACCTGCTATTAGAAGACGAATTCAGCAACAACTTGTTTCACGTGAACGGTCATGGGAATGTATTGAGAACCATGAAGCCGCGATCGATAGAAGAGCTGGCCGCAGTGCTAGCAATGATTCGGCCAGCCAAGCGTTATCTGATTGGGAAAGATTGGTTAGACGTGAAGAAAGAAGTTTGGCTGAAACCAGAAAACGATGAATATTATTTTAAAAAGGCACATGCTATTGTAGTTCAAATGAACCTACTCTGTGAACAGCTTAGTCCCTAATATTTCTAGGACTGCGGACTAGTTGAATTGATTTTCGTTTTATTCTTTTTTCGGCAATTTCACTTAAATTGACTTTAGGGCCGAAAATTAGATCAACATCCTTGCTATTAAATGTCTTTATAGTATAACGAAATATCTGCATTTCTTTTTTTAGGAAAATGTTTATAGGTATTTTACGATTACTTTCCCACCACCAAACTTCTCCCATTTCGAGAAACATTCGTTTTTCGTCATCTGATCTAATTACAGAAATGTCGTAGATACTAGCTACGTGATCGTCGAAATTTATAACAATCCCAACATATTCTATATCATTGGACTTGATACAAGAAATAAAAGGATAGTTACTTTGGAAGGAGTTCGCTGAAGACATCGTTTACAATAAATACTCTTATGCAAAATTTACCAATCTATTTATACGGAAATACACTGGATGTAATACTAGATTTGGATAGTACCGTGAGGGGAGTCAATCAAGTTATGTACCAACGCGACCTTAAAATACAGAAAGGTATAAAAAATCAAGTACGTATTCAATTTAAGAACAGTGATCAAAAGAGAATATCTATTTCAGAAGAAGATATTTTTGTATTCTCCGTTTTTGACCAAGCATCTCAAAGATTGGTTATTGAAAAACCTTTAGAAGTTATTGAAACAAATACCAGTACACGTGGTCTAGCATTGCTAACATTATCGGAAAGCGATACAGTAAATTTACCGAGATCTAGTTATAATTACAGTGTCAGAAAACTAGACACTGACGGAACTTATGTTCCTGCCTATACCAATACCTATTATGGTGTTGCTGGTACATTGCATCTAACTGAAGAAGTATTTCCTAGGTTGCAACCTAGCCAAGAAGTAATAAGTTTCTTAAAAAGTTTTAATGATTCAACCTACAACTACGAACACAAAAGCGGAAATATCTATGCATACCCAGAATATAATGCAGGCGCCGCAGTTCAAACAGTTGCTATGTACATGACTAATTTTAAAGGAATTGTATATATTCAAGGAACGCTTGACAATAGTCCTGCACAATTTGGGAACTATATAACCATAGATTCTAGAACATATAATGGATTTTCCGGAATAGATTATTTAAATTTCACCGGAGTGTTTACCTACGTTAGATTTATGTTTATTCCTGCAAAAGGCCCTGTTGATTCAACAAACGATAATCCTAGTTACTACGGATCATTTGACAAAATTCTATATAGAAGTTAAACTATAGTAATGAACGAAATCACTTCGGCATTACTAGCCCTCTTACCACCTAAACGTAAGTCTACACCTAGCGGTTGGACTAGCTTCGATGCGGTGTGTTGCCACAATAGGGGTGAAAGTCGAGATGATCGAAAAAGAGGAGGTATCCTTACTAACTCTGAAGGAGGATTTCAATACCATTGTTTTAATTGCAATTTTAAAGCAGGTTGGACGCCCGGTAAAGGTTTAAGTAAGAATACCAAATCATTATTTAAATGGTTAGGTATGGGTGATACCGATGTAGGTAAACTAAGTCTAATAGCTCTTAAATTACAAGAAAATCAGCCAAAGGCTTCTAAGTCATTAAACTTTGATTTAAAAGAAGTTCCACTACCTGACGATTGCCTTCTTATAGATACATGGATAGCCGAAGGCGCTCAAGATACTGAATTGCTTGATGTAATCTCGTATTTGGTGGATGAGCGCAAAGTAGGCTGGGACTGGTACCCATGGCATTGGAGTCCATCGGCTGGCTACAAAGACCGTGTAATCATACCTTTTTATCAAGATGGGAAGATTGTGGGTTACACTGGCAGAAAGATCAAGCCAGGTAAGCCAAAGTATCTCACAGATAGCCAATCTGGATATGTATTCAACCTAGATCGTCAGGCTCACGAACGGAAGTACGTCATAGTCGTAGAAGGACAATTTGACGCTATAGCTATAGATGGCGTAGCCATTATGACCAACGAACCTAACGATACTCAGGTTGCAAGAATAAACGCACTAGGTAGAGAAGTTATTGTAGTTCCGGATAGAGACAAGCCGGGTGCAAAATTATTAGGTGCCGCAATAAAAAATAATTGGAGTATGAGCCTACCTCCATGGGGTGACGACATTAAAGACGTTGCAGATGCTGTAAAAAAATACGGTAGACTCTACGTGCTTTCCGCAATTTTGCATTACAGAGAGCACGGAGAGATAAAAATACATTTACACAAGAAGAGACTAGAAGCACTACATGAATAAACCAAATTACGACTATGAGATGCAGAAGCTGTATCTGGAAATGTTTTTGAGCGATGCCGAAACTTTTATTCGCTGTCAAAACATTTTTGATCCAGAGAACTTCGATCAACGCCTAAGAGATTCAGCAGAATTTATTACCAAGTATGTTGACGAATACAAGGTAATGCCTGAGGCACAGATTGTAAACGCCAGCACAAAAAGTGAATTTCAACCTGCACAATTACCCAAGGAAAACTATGAATGGCTAATGGACGAGTTTGAGAATTTTAGCCGGCATAAGGGCCTAGAAAGAGCAATTAT
>JACCDO011043823.1_pt1 | contig 17743 bp, 16 predicted proteins | sample 7446101 | NCBI WGS metagenome assembly JACCDO01 (sample SAMN15323440, study PRJNA562643) | freshwater metagenome | isolation source: river surface water | place: USA:Blue River Watershed | collected 2017-08-16 | reverse complement strand
TATTTTACTCGAACAATTCGACAAGATGTTGAAATTCAATCTCCTGGCCATTCCAAAGTGGCAATAGAATCTCAACATTGCGATTTAAAGAAAATCTTTCAAATCGATAGGTCATTTTATGATGAGAACTTTTTAATTGCATAAATTGATTCTTAAGTACATCGCAATTGAAGCTTCCATTTTTTGAAATTTGATGAAGAAATGAACTATCTAGATAAGTTCTCATAACGAGATCTTGAAGGACATGAGAAAATCTATAATTTTGATAAATTTGTGACCTTAATTCATCTAGAGTATTTGAAAGTTCAAGAGAGCTTTTAGCGATTTCTTTAAAATTGTCACATGATGCTTTTGCTTGAAATGAAATAAAACAAATTATTAGTATCGATATTATTTTTTTCATTTTTTACTCCATTTTTTTAAACTTTTTACTATATCTTGAACGTAAGGGAAACATTAAACGAACTTTATTTTTTTCGAATGATTACATTTTATTTCTCTTTTTGATCAATTTTATTTCATTTTTTTGAATACTTAATCATGGTAACTAAAGTCCTTCATGATAATCAGGGAGATCTATGAAACAAGTATTTTTTTTATCTATTCTATTTAGTTTGAAGGCTATTGCTGTTGAGAAAATGGAAGGAGAATGGATTAGAGGACGAAGATATGATTATCGTTATGTGACCTCTTATGAAGTAAAAAAAGTTAAACGTCCTTTAAAAAATTTCCCATGGATCGAAGAAGATTGTCATGATAATGGAAATCGCTTTGCTAATTGGTCTAAGTCGCACTCTTATGAGATCACTTATTCAGGAGTGATTAATTTTAATTTACTTGGTTTTTTAGATGTGGAATTTGGTAATGAGAAAACGAAGACAGTGGAATTCACATTTCAGCGCTGGGTAACTCCAACTCTTGGAATAAAGGCGAGACACGTTCTTTATGAGGAATATGAAGTATGGGAAGGTATTACCAAAGTTGAATATAAGTTTGCTGACCATGTTGAAGAGACTGAAAAATCATATCCTTTCAAAATAGACAAGATGAATTATGGAATCTCTGTGGTTCGAACAAATTTGGTGAATTGCGAAGAAGAGACAATTCATTAAATCCCAGCGATGGTTACTTTTTGTCACCGAAAGTAAGTTTTAACTTCTAAATAGTTTTGGACTTTCGAAGCCTCAACGATTATAAAACTTTCTATAAAATTAGGAAAAATTCATTTAACTACTGAGGTTATTCATGAAGTTCTTACTCTGTGTTTTTTTATTGATCAGTTCAAATTTACAGGCCCAAGATGCTCCTTCGCCTTGGGGAATGAATTACTTCACTTTTTGGGAAGGTCATTCACTTGATGATGGTAAAACAGCGAAAAATGAAAAGGGTGGAAGACTCGATGATGGTCTTCAGCTTTTTAATCTTGTTTCGACAACCTATAAATTAAGCGATCGAGTTGGGATTGATCTACAGACAAGGTTAGAGCACATTCCAATGACCTACCGAGGGGATACAAAAGGTGGAAAGGATACAGAACCATCTTGGCGTTTTCAAGGATTTCGAATTGGTATCTCAGGAAAGCTCTTAAGTGGTGAAAAATGGAGTTTGAAAGGTGCTTTCAATACAGACGTTCCTGAGCTAAATGGAAGAGATGCTCGTCTTCGTAAAACGATTCTTAACCCTGGTCTGTTCTCAGGGCTCAATTATCAAATAAATGATCGTTGGTCTTTTTACTCAATCTTGTCACCTAGGGTATTTTTCTATACAGATGATGAGGCTGTAGAGCCAGAATGGACGGCCGGTGGTCGCTCACCTGGTGAAAAACCAAGACTAATTCTTGCGGCAGATCCTTCGATTAATTATGCCTTCAATGATCAAGCAGGTTTTAGAGCAGGTCTAAGTTTATCATTTCGTCAGTTTGTTGAATCAGATCCATTATTTCTCAAGCGATGGCCGACATCTGCATCTGCAGGTCCTACGTTTGTGATTAATAAGCATTTAAACGTTTGGACATATGTTATGGCGTGGCCATTTGATGGTAAAAAGACTCACATTGAAACAACTTCGTGGGGTGCTTGGATTAACGGAATTATTTTTTAGTCATACAAATCAGGACCTGTCTTAAATCGACAGGTCCTTTCATTAGTACTGTCTGTCAAAGACACCTTGAAATTTCTCGTGAGCAGATTCTTTTTCTTGTTGAACTGAAGCAGGGTTCCTACTTTCTGTAGAGGAGCACCCAATAGTTGTGACAAGAAGGATCGCTAAAAGAAAAAGTGAAGTTTTCATAAGGACCTCCATGATGATTCCTTATCGATAAGATGATATCAAACTAAAGAATAACCAGCAAAAGTGATTGTTTTGGAGAAAATTATTCTCCTTAAATAGTTGAGTAATTAAGATTGGAGCTTGAGACTCTTCGAATTTGTAAAAAATCATACATCTTTTTAAAAGTGACTAGTTTTTAGACATTATTTTAATAGTTAAACATAAGAAAACAGTGTGATTTGCTTTGGCCCTCTAGTTGCAAGAAATTCTGTCAAGATTGTAATTAATGGGGGAGTCTATGTTAAAAAAATCACTTGCTGCAATTTTATTGTTATCTCAATTTTCAGTCTTCGCTGAAGAAAAAAAACCTATTGAAATGGGTGTTGTAGAAAAGAACTGGGAAAATCCCCATGATGTGATCAGTAGCTCTCAAGTTCGACCAATGGTTGATAGTGTGAAAAGTTCCTTAAATATTGCTTCAGACGAAGAGGTCGCGGAGATATTAAAAACTGCTCAACCGGCCCTTTATAAAAAAATAGCTGATCTAAATATCGATCTTACAGATGAAAAGAAAGAAAAATTACAAAAAATATTTTTAGATAATAAGGCATCAGTTTTAAAAACTTACCTTACTGGTGAACTAGATCCAGAGCTTGATAAAAAGATTGGAGAAGTTTTACCTCAAACAAAAAATTTAGATAAGAAAACGAAAAATGAAATAGCGAAAGCTTCTGGATCAATAGCTAATAAGCTTCTCATCGAAAAAATGATTGAGGCCGATGCGACGATGGGTGTTTTACTTGGTAATACGACTTCAACAGGAGTGGCGGAATTAAATGCAAAGCTTTTAAATTTAAGAAAAATCACAATTGGTAACATTGAAATTGATGATGTTCATATGAGAGTTGAATTAGGATTTCCAAAAAATGGACTTGCCCTAGTGAGTGGTAAAATAAAAGAAAAAGGTTCTAAGTATAGTGCGGATATTACTTTAGGCTCTTTTTCGAAAGATCTTGCAAAACATGTGAGTGAATTTAATCTTGCTCAGGCAAGAGTTAATTACAATATCCTTCCATGGCTTTCAACTTATGGAGCACTTAAACTTGGAGTTAGATCTTATGAAGATGGAACTGTAGGAGCGTTTGATCCAACTGTTGGAGTTGAAGTATCCAGAGATTTTGGTGCCGTTAAAGGTAAAGCTTACATAGAAGGAACATACAGAATTGCAGAAGCTAATACGGTATTAAATTGTGGTGGAACTTTAGGAATGAATCTGATTGATAATGATTATTTGGAATTAAACTCTGCTCTGATCAGCAGGATGACGATTGAATCAAATCCAAGAGCTTTTGGAAATGAATCAGAAATGTTTACAGGAGTTGGATTCTCAGGAAGTTTTTAAATACAAATTCATCAAGTGGGGGTACTTGCTCCCACTTAATGATTTAAAATTGAATGAGAAAGTTGAGTCCGTAATAGAATGAGCTAAATTTTTCCCGAAATGATTCTTGAGTACTATCGTTAAAGTTTTCGTAGGAATGAAACCATCTTTGTCTATATGAGAATACAGGTCCCAAAGAGACTTCCTTTGAAAGATGAAAAAGAGCTCCTAAATATACCCAGTATTCATATAAAAGGTGATCTCCATAATTGATAGGAGAATAGGTCTCAAGCTGCGAGTAGAGTTGTATCCAAGGTTTACCTTTATCGAAAATAAAATATCTTATTCCAGGTCTTAGCTTGAGCAAATAAGCATCTCGAGAGTGATAATAAAGTAACCTATTTTTCCACTCCCAAAGAAAAAAGGAACTAATCCTGTCTTGATAGGTTAAATCCAAGGTGGAAGAAAAATCCCATCTATTGGAAATATGGCCCCAATCCCAATCTCCAGAATTCCTCCAATCTTGGTCCCATCTTAAACCTTGTTCAGTTTGAAAAAATACTCCAGCTCGTAAATTTTTTGTTAGCCGATAATAAGTTCCTAGCATCAGCTGGTGGTAGTTTTGATGAAGAAGTTCATTTCTATTTTTAGTTTCAAAAACAAAAATGTTTCTTTTGTGTTTTTTTAAAACTCTGAGATCAAATCCATTTTCTGTCCCTGAAGCTGGAGCGGGAGAATTTGGCCCTGCAAAGAGAAGAGGGGATACTAAAAGAAAGATGAGAGCTTTAAAAAAATTAGTCATAGAATTGATCAAGAAGGTTGTATTTAGTTTGGATTTTATGAGTGCCCTTTTCATTTGAACTTACCCAACTAATCCCTTTGGTCCAGGAAAAAAACTTTGGTTTACTGATTGATTTATCTCCAATAGAAACTCCAAGCCCTTGCTTAACATCTACAGTTTTGTTTTTTACTGTGACGGCCACCATGCCTTCGTTAACACACATCCAAGTGTTCTCGTCTTTTAGAGATGAAACATAAAACTCAGTTCCCCTGACACCAAGGACAGCATTTCTCGTTTTCACTTCAAATGGCTTTTTATGTACTTTGGAGATAATTTCACCTTTGATAAGAGAAATGATTGTTTTATTTTTTGAGACATCTTCCAAAGGCATGATGATGGTTTCACCAGTAAGTTTTAAGACACTTGTTTTTGATTTAAGAACAACAATTCCTTTAGGCGAAAGTTTGACTCTATCACCCGTTTGAACTGGAGGGGGGACTTCTTTATTTTGACGCAAAATTTCTAACTTACCTTTAAGAAAAATCACATCAAAATTTTCAGCAAATGAAAAATTAGACAATAAAAATATAAAAATTAAATAATGCATCTTAAAATTATAGGAGACTTTTAAAAAAAATCTATCCCTAACTATGTAATTTTTATTTGATTATTTTAGCCTCGTTGACTAAATCAATCTATTTGTATTTATTTCTTTGTTCTCTTTACATCGATGGTGAGTTTTTATGGGTCTTAGAGAACAGAAATTAAATGATTTATCTTTTGGCAATCTGGAGAGGTTTTTTTCTTTTATTACTTTTCCTTTACGTAAAATTCATTCTCTAGATCCAAGACTGATCATTGCGAGCCTTCTGGGAAGCTACCTACTTTTAGGTTTTACTGTTTTAGGTTTTAATCGAACTCCGCTTCAGGCCTTGATGACGACTTCAACAGCTTGTTTGCTTGAGGTTTTTTTATCTAGAATTTTTAAAAAGAAATGGATATTTCCGTTGAGTGCAATGATAACAAGCTTTAGCTTAAGCATCTTACTCAACTATAGCCATAATTATTTTGTTCTACTTATTCCTGTTTTTTTCGGAATTGGATTTAAATATATTCTGACTTTCAATGGTCGACATGTCTTGAATCCTGCCCAATCAGCGGTAAGTTTCTCTCTTCTTTTTGCAAGCTCCCTCATTACTTCATCTCCAGCGTATCAATGGAATGGAATTGCTCATATGGCCACTTTCATTGCTGGTTTTGGACTTTTTTTATTAGCTCCAACTGTGAAGAGATTGCCTCTGGTTTTTTCATTTCTATTCTTTTTTACAATTCAAATTCTTTTTCGTGCTTGGCTTATGAAACATCATTTGCCATTTGAAACATTATTTCTAGGAACAATCACTTCCCCGGCCTTTTTTCTTTTTACTTTTTTTATGATTACGGATCCAGCAACTTCGCCTTCAAAACCTAAGCATCAAGTTTTGGTTGGATTTGGATTAGCTTTCTTAGATCTCATCTACCACATTAAGCAAAGTTACCATACTTTCTTTTTTGCAGGGCTCACCCTTCAGATGGGACGACTTTGTTATCTTCATTTAGAGGCGATGAAAGAAAAAAGAAATTTATGGCAATATTTAACAGAGAAATTTTATCTCAGTGGTTATTACAAACGTCCTCTATTTCTTGGTCTTATTTTCCTTCTTGGTATTGGGGTTTATAAAAAAAATATTTCACCCAAGGTTGAAATCAATAATCTTTCTTTTAGTTTTAAATCTATTCCTACCTCACAAAGTGGTATTGATCCTAGGTTTGGTGACGTACTTTTACGAGTAGATCCACGCACACAACATATGGCGAAGTGGCTTCTTTCTGTTGGGGATGCCGTAGCTGTGGGGGACTATGATGAGGATGGTTTAGTTGATTTATTTTATACATTTACATTAAAAAGTGATGCTCATAGAAATTCACTTTATAGAAACCGTGGAAATTTTCAATTTGAGCGTATACCCCTAAAGGAAATTGAAGATAAAACTAAAAAAGTTGAAACATTTGGTTTACCTACAAATGCCATGTTTGTTGATTATGATAATGATTTTGATTTAGATTTATTTATTACCTACGCTTTTGGATCTCCTATTTTACTTGAAAACCAACTTAAACCAACTGGGCTAGCTTCTTTTAAAGATGTCACCAAGCTTCGAGGTCTTGATCTTTACACGAATTCAATTTCTGCCAATTTTTTTGATTTTAATAGAGATGGATATTTGGATCTTATGATTGGAAATGTATGGCCCAAAAATCTTCCAGATTACCCTGAAAACTCCCCACAAAAACTGAATCTTTTTAAACTACCTCAGCCTGAATATGAAGGGGACATTAGGATGTTTAACTTCATTCACGAGTCTTGGCATATGGCCGATAATGGTGGAGTGAATGATCTTTTTATCCAAGATCCTAAAACAAAAAAATTTATCCTGCAGGATCCAATTAAAATGGGGCTTCCTGATCATTACTGGACCTTAGCAATAGGAACTGGGGATTTAAACCTTGATGGGTGGATAGATCTTTATATTGCAAATGATTTTGGCCCTGATCAACTTTACTACAATAAGCAGGGTAAAGGGTTTGAAAAAATTGAAGGAAAAATGTTTGGATCCATCGGAAAAGACACCTACAAAGGAATGAACGCCTCACTCGCTGATATTGATAATAATGGTATGCTTGATGTTTATGTTTCAAATGTTCACCATGAGCTTCAGGCCGAGGGGTCTCTTCTTTGGATGTTTACACCGAATAAAAATTCGTTTTATCCAAAAATTGAAGATCATGCGACAAAAAGAAATGCTTTGAATGAAGACCGCTTTGGTTGGGGAGCTAGTCTCAGTGATTTTAATAATGACGGACTTACTGATATTGCTCAGGCCAATGGAATGGTGGATGATAGCATCGATAAGCGTTTCAAAGAGTGTCCAGACTTTTGGTATGTGAACGAAAAAATTGCAAGATCAGGTCCGCAGATTCATAAATATGTTCACAATTGGGGTGACATTCGAGGTTATTGTATTTACGGAAAAGAAAAAAATCGGCTCTATCTCAACACAGGAGAAGAGGTTAATACATTTGTGGATGTTGCTGAAAAAATTGGCATGAATGAGGAAACAAATTCTCGCGGGATGGCGGGTGTTGATTTGAATAATGATGGATCGCTTGATTTAATTGTGACTCACCAGTTTTCGGCACCAACAATCTATAAAAATGAGAGTAAGTCCTTAGCTAACTCCTGGGTTGGTTTTCAATTCAAAGGAAATGGAAAAACTTGCAATTCAAAAGCTTTAGGGAGTCGATTAGAGTTAAGTTTTAAAGACACAAAAGGCAAAATAAAAAAACAATTTAAAGAGCTTCAGCTTGTAAGTGGTTTTACTGCTCAAAATGATCTAAGAGCTCATTTTGGACTTGGAGAGTTAGGCATGAATCGTGTTGTTGACTTAAAAGTCACTTGGTGCCAGGAGAAAACTGTCGAGTATAAAAATATAGCAGTTAATCAGTATCACCAAATAAGTGTTGAGGGGGTTCTATGAAAAAGCCTCAATTAATCTCAAAAACTTTATCTGTTTCTGAACTAACTCAAACTGAAATTGAAGATATGTTTAGGGTTTTTTATCAGTACTACGAAAAAATCTCTCAAGACGTATTTAAATCAGATTTATCAAAAAAAGATGATGTCATTCTCCTCTTAGATAAAAAAACGAAAAAGATTAAAGGCTTTTCTACTCTTGTCAGTATTTCATTTCTTCTTGATAACAAAATGATTCGAGGTGTATTTAGTGGGGATACAATTGTTGAGAAAGATTACTGGGGGGGCAATGCCTTACAGATGGCGTTTACAAGCTATATGCTTAAAAAGAAGCTTCGAAATCCCTTTACGCCTCTTTATTGGTTTTTAATTTCTAAAGGCTATAAGACATATCTTCTTCTTACCAATAATTTTTCCAAGCACTACCCAAGGTTTGATGAACCAACTCCCGATTCTTATAAAAAAATTATGGATAAGTTTGCTCTTGAGCTTTATCCAGATAACTATAACCCACATAATGGATTAATTGAATTTCCTGAACTTCATGATCATCTTAAAGATGGTGTTGCTCCAATAACTGAAGAAATGAAGAAAAATTCTCCTCAAATAAAGTATTTTTCTGAGATAAATAAAAACTGGCAAAAAGGAAGTGAGTTAGTTTGTTTGGCGAATTTTAATTTAACAATGCCTCTTGGATTTTGTTTGAAACTCATAAAGAAAAAAATATTGAAATTGAAATCAGTTTACAAATTTCAAATTCACACTGAAAAAAGAGTTAACTTTGAAAATCATTAAGCAAATCATCTCCCCATTTTCTTTTTTCCTTTTTTTAATATGGTTATTTTTATTTTCATTTTTTAATCTTTGGCATTTATTTCAAGAAAATTATTTTATGACTCTTACGATGATTTTTGGATCGTTTATTGCTGGTGCCACGAGTGAGGGGGGAGGTGCAGTTGCATTTCCGGTGATGACACTTCTTTTTGATATTAAGCCTCAGGTGGCGAGAGATTTTTCATTTATGATTCAAAGCTTCGGTATGACTTCTGCCTCTTTTTTAATTTTAAGAAAAAAAATTCCCATAACAGTTGCTGGAATTATCTTTCCTTCGATTGGAGCTATTTTAGGAAATTATCTTGGTTACAAATATGTTGTGGGGCTTTTCTCTCCACCATTTATAAAAATGTTTTTTTGTAGTTTTTGGGTATCCTTTGTTTTTGTCTTGATAAATAACCTTAAAGACTTCTCAGAAAATTCGAAAATTTCATTAACTATGAAAAATATCGCTATTCTCATGAGTGCTGGAGTTTTTGGAGGAGTGATAACGGCCCTTACTGGAACTGGCCTTGATATCTTTACCTTCTCCATTCTTACTCTTTATTTTAATATTTGTGTGAAAGTCGCCACTCCTACCTCTGTGATACTAATGGCGATAAATAGTATTTGTGCTTGGATGATGAAAGATCAATTTTTTGGAGGAGTTGATCCCATTGCCTTTGAATATTTACTCATTTGCATTCCAGTTGTGATTTTTGGCGCCCCACTTGGAAGCTTTTTTATAAAAGATAAAAATCAAAAATTTGTGACTTATTTTTTGGTGACGACAATTTCTATTCAATTTGTAACGGCGTATTTGATTTTACCTTTAAATCAAAACTTAATACTTCTCTCAGTTTTGACAGTATTAACGGGGTTGTTGATTTTTACACTTCCAAAAATGCTTAAATCCAGAAATCAACCTGTTTAGAAATTTTAAATTGAGTGAGTCTCTCATCTCCAATTTTGCCAAAGTGCCTCAATCTTTCAATTTGAATATGAAGTTCATCCGCTTCAGTTGATCTATAGCTTCTCTGGGGATCAAATTCGAGAGATTTTCCTTGATTAATCATAATCTCAACGTCTTGATTGATGACTTTTCTTGTATAGAACTGAATGATGGGTTTAATGAGTCGTCCGCCAAATCTTACATGGTACGAAATATAGGTGTAGACACGACTTTTTAATGATCCAATAGGTGTGCATTGAGAGTTAATAATAAAACCATTATCTCCAAATTGATAATCGACTCTAGTGATATTCGGGTAGATAAATTCATCCGTATGAATCATGGGTTGATTATGTGGATTGAGAAGAATCTTTGCTCCAAAAGAAAACTCATCTTTTTCTTGATGGTAAGTACATAAAACCCGTCCATTTTCAGTTGAGATGGTGGTGGGAACTTTTTGATGTTTTTGACTTCTAAACCAGCCTTTATGAACAAAAACCGTATGAGGAACATCCATGAAGTTTTCTACGAGATCAGTTACTTCGCCGTTAAAATCGGTGATCATAAAATAATGAATCCAATTTGGGTCATCAAATTTTGGAAATCGCCAAGGAGGATCTTTTGGAGACGGATCATTATCTCCCATCCAAAGCCAAATCACTCCATCTTGTTCTTTACAGGGTATATTTTTAAGACACATTTTTTTTAATGGTCTACTCTCTGGGCCTTCAGAAGGAATATGGGTAACTTCACCTTTTTCATTGTATTCCCAACCATGATAAGGACACTTTAATTGATTATTTTTAACTTCCCCCCCCATGGATAAAAGTGTGTGCCGATGAAGGCATCTATCAGGAAGTGCGGTTACTAAGCCTTCTGAGTTTCTCCATAAAACATAAGGCCTTTCATAGATGATTCTTTGTAGGGGAGTTGATTTTAATTCGTTTGAGAGGCATGCAATGTACCAATTATTTGTATTGAGGCCATCTTTTTCTCTGAGAGTTGATTTTAGAGACATTCAAATTCCTTTAAGATTTCTTCTTCAACCTGAAAAAGGATTTCAATCTTGTGATTTCCTTGGATCAACCCTTTTTTTAGAGCAATCGATTCAAGAAGTTTTCTACTATCTTTAACAAGTCTAACTTTTGAAGATCTTAACTGCCCAAGACTTCTTGCCAAGGAGTAGTGAAAGTTTTTCATTAAATAATCCTCGATCTTTCTATCTAGATGAGGATAGGAACTCTCTTCTTTTTCGAAAAGAAATAAATAGTAGGGTTTATCATTTGAGGGGATTACACCAATAGCGCAAACACCTAAAAGATTTTGATCATAAAGGCTTAATTCTTTAAATACTTCTTCAATGAATTCTGGAGACATTTTTTCTCCCACGAGATCTAGGTCTTTGAGCCTTCCGCTAAATTCAAGGCAGGGAAGGTGATTGTTAAAACCAGTGACTATGAGGGCATCATTGAGTTCATACCTGAAAAAACCTGAACCAGTGGTAAGTAATGGTGAAACTTTTTGATTTTTTTTAAGTTCCCAGGAGGGATAAATTTTCCCTGACTCTAAATCTTTAAATTCATAAAAATGACTCTTATACGAAAGAATATAACTCTCTTCATAAGGGATTGTAACAACTCCTTCGGTGGCAAAGAGTCCTTTTCCTTGAAATGAAGCTTGTGGAAAAAGATTTTGAAGTTTTTTTGCCCAAATTTTTGAAGAAGACGTGTCCCACGATGAGATTAAACTCATCCTAGGCCATAGCTCTTTAAAAAAGGATTCATCAGGAAATTCTTTAATAGCTTTAATAAGACTAGAGGCCCTAAGGTTTTTTTGACAGGGAATGCCTTTCATAAGTGTTTCATTCTTTCCCCATTGTCCAGTTTTTAAGATTAAACTTATCTCCTCTTTTTTTTCCGTGAGTTTATCAAAGAGTCCTAAGGCAAAAGTTGGGGACCAGACAAATAACATGGAAAGATCTGTCTTACTTGCTAGATGAATGAGAGTTGCTAATTGAGCAGCTTCTGAAGTCTTGGCCATAGCAATTTCTTCGGGAACTGCCATAATTTGGTTCATGAAAAATTTTTTCCACCTACCAAAAACTTCAAGATCATTGGTCGTAACCTGATCTCGAAACTCATCCGGAAGCCAGCTTAAGGACCAGTAGTGCTTTCCATTTTTTATTCCTGGATATTTTCTATAAAGATCATAGATCCAAGGAGCTATGGCCTCGTTAAATTCAGCTTTTAATTCCTTGGTGTAAGGAATCCACTTTTTTTGATGAGTCGAGCCACTTGTTGGCTGAAAATAGGTCGATCTTTGCTTTAAGAGCATTTTTTTTTCAATATCTTCTTTGTAGTCCTTATAACTAGTTAGAGGGATTTGTTGCTTAAAATCTTCGTAAGATCTTATGGATTTGAAATGATTTCTTTGGCCGAAGGTACTTTCTTGAAAAAGCTCAAGTTGAGTTTTTAATTTTTGTCTTTGAAATAGTTCAAATTGGGAGAAGTTTTTGTAAAATTCTCGCCCTTTTGACTGGTAAAATTTTTCAATTAGGCTATGGAAAATGGTATTCATGGTTTAAATACATTATATGATGAAATTATTAGTTATTACAGTCTTGATGGTAATCTTTGCAGTGTCCATGCACTATCGTCAAAATAAGGGTGAAAAACTAGGGGGAGAGATTACTCCAGCAAAAAGTTTTTGGCTTTTTTACTGCATGTACACTTGGCTTTTTTTCCTTCCATACATTCTTTTAACTCAAAAAATTGATTCACCATTTAAGGAAACTTGGTGGACCTTTACAATTTGGTTTTGGATTCGCTCCATCGCTGAAGCGATTATGCTTTTTAAGACAAAAAATTGGACACCACCCATTGGAGTTGTTCACGATTTATCTTGTCTTGTGCTTTTGATTGGATGCCCTTTCTTTTTTGATGGCAGTACCTCTGAGCCTATTTTTCCAGCACTCATTTTTCATTTAAGTCTTATTCTCTCACTTATTTTAGAGACGTTTTATGCTTGGAGTTTTTTTAAACTCGTTGGCGGGAAAACCAAAGGAGAGAAGGGGATCTGGTATGCCAATAAGCATGATCCAATTTTCAAAAGAATTGTTCTCATGACTTGTATTTTTAATTTCCCTGTGTATTTTTGTCTGGGATATTTTGTTTATTTTCTTTATTTTTAAGGAAATTTTTTATGTCTGCTGAATGGATGTATATTTTAGGTGTTTCTGGATTAATTGTTATTTTTGGAGTGGACCTTTTTTTATGGGGAGAGTTTAAATCCAGTTTTTCTAGAAAAGATTTAGTGCTTAGAAATTCGGCCTATATTGTCACTGCAATATCCGTTTTATTTGTTGTAAGTAAGACAGGAAAGATTGCCTCAGAGTATGTTCCCTTTTCTTTAGAGATTCATCGCTTTCCTATTTTGGATTATGTGGGCTGTTTTCTTGTCGCTGAACTTTTAAATTATCTTATTCACTCCCTAAAGCATTCTGGTTTTTTATGGCGATTTCATTTCCAGCATCACTTGTCGGAAAGATATAATACTCTTTTGACCACTCATACTCATGGGCCTGAAGTGATTATTTCAGGATTTGTGATCTCCATTTTAATGGGGATCATTGGTTTTGGGCAGGAAGCTATTAATACATATTTTCTTTTTTATTCCCTTGCTAATAGTTATCAGCACATGAGTAAAAATTTAAGTTTAGGAATTCTTGATTATATTATTGTCTCTCCAAGGTATCACCGAGTTCATCACTCAAAAAAAATGCGTGCCAATTTTGGAAGCACACTCACTTTTTGGGATATCGTTTTTCGGACCGCTTATTTTCCTAAACGACATGAGGTCTATAAAGATATTGGCATTGAGAAAAAAAATGAACCATTTGGATTTTTAAAGGAGTCTCTTTTTTTCTTAAAAAAAATTAAACAATGAGACTCTTTGATCTTATTTCAAAACACAAATTAGCTCATCTTGCAAAAATAGAAGATAATGAAAAGATCCTTCATTTTTTTAATTCCTCAGCGATGAAAGGTAAGGGGCTAGCACTTCGTTATGATCGTTCTCCTGATTTTTTTAGGTTTTTAAGCTATCAGTCACCTGATCATTTTGTTTTTTGGTTTGGGGAAAATGAAATGGTTGAGGGAGTGGGGACTGTAGTGATTAGACCTGGAATGATTGGTGGTAAAAAAACTATGGTGGGTTACCTAGGGGATTTAAGATTCAACCATTCAAAAAAAATGGCGCTGGCCTGGAGAAGGTTCTATTCTGAACTTATGCTTCATGCTCCAGAGATCGAGGAATTTAAGGGATGTCGTCATTTCCTAACGGCCATTATTGATGAAAATAAATCAGCTCAAAATTCTCTAGTGAATAGTTCAAAAAACACATTTTATTATTCCTCTAAAATAAACTATGAAATGATTAATGTTTTTCAGAGAAAACCTTTTCATTTTTGTTCCAAAAAATCCTATTCAATTGTTTCAAAAGCTAGCGTTGAAGATTTTCCATTAATAAAATCATTCTTAAAAAAGAATCATCAAAAGCGCCCTTTTGGTTTTGTTTTTTCTGAATTTGACTATGATGAATTGGACTACAGACTAAAAAATTGGGATCAATTCTTGCCGGGGCAGATACTTGTTGCAAAAAAAGATCAAGAAATTGTAGGAGTGACAGGTCTTTGGTCACCAAGAAATGGGAAGAAAATTATTGTGGATAAAATTCCAGCATTTCAAAATTTCTTTTTCAAATGCTTCTCACCTTTTGTGACAGTTCCTAAAATTCATCAGGAGCTGAATCTTCTTTATTTGACTCTTTTAACTTTTGAAGATCCTCAAGTGGTAAGAGATTTTGTTGATTATATTTTGAAAAATAAGCTTAACTCAAAGCAAATGATTGCTCTAACAAATTTCCCAGAGAAAAGTTTCCTTCCTTATTTAAGTGACTATTTTTATATTTCAAAATCAATGAAGCTTTTTCAAGTTTATGATAAATCAAGACTTGAAGATGATATTGAATTCTTAAATATTCCTGGATTTGAAATGTCTTTAGTTTAAAGATCAATATATTGGGAGAAGATTTCGTGAAAATTATTAGGTGTTGCAAGTGTTTTTCCCTGAGCAGTACCATCGAAAAGAGTTGACCACGCCTCTTGAAGGCCAGGTTCGTTATACTGGAGGGCCTCACCCATTCTTTTGATAAAACCTCTCACTTCTTGAGGCTTAATTGGCCCAAGTTTTCCTTTCTCTGCTAAATAAAGCATATAATCCATATGGGCAGCATGGGTAAGTTCTCCGTGCTTTAATTCACCAGAAAGAATTTTAGAACTTACTTTTTGATCTGTTATGATTCCATCTTGTGCTGCTTTTGTGGCGACTTGGTCAAGATCTTGTTCTCTTAGATAATTTCCCATTGCGATTTTTTTACCAAATTCCCTTCCACTTAGGACTCCGCCACTTAATTCTGTAAATGTTTTGGGCCAACCATAAAGAGCTGCCCTTTCAAGCATGGCCTCTTCAACAATTGATCTAGGAATTTTTTTAGTTTTTTTAAAACTTTCAATTAAGTCTGGGTTTTTTGAACTCAAAAGACGGTAAAGTAAATCATCATAGAAATCATTATACCACTCAATCATACTTGCTCGACTAGACATCGCCTTAAACATGGCCTCATAAATTTCAGGTCCATTTTTTATTTTGGTAAAATAGGTTTTAACTCTGTTCATTTGGCCTGTTGTGGTTAGTTGATCATTACTTCCAAATTGATTTTTTGATTTAAAATCTTCTAAGGACTTAAATTGTTCATACCCTCGTTGGGTGAGGTCTTCTGTTTCATATTCAGAACTCAAAAGTTTTTTAAAAGTTTGATCACTACTTTCTTTACGCAGAAGAAGAATCTTTTCAGCATCACTGAGGCTTATTTGATAGGCATTTGCAAGTCGACTTGCCGAGCTAAGGCCTTCATTCACCTTAATTGAAAACTCGGATAAGCTTGTCATTAAAGCTTTGGGAGGTTTGTTAGTTGTTGGTCTAGTATGAGAAATAATCTGCTCTTGTTCTTTGAGATGAGTTATTCTTGAGCTCACTTTATCAGTAGGAGAAGAAATTTTAAGAGATCTTAGAGCTGGAGTAGATAGGGAGATGACATCCGCCGCTGGGGCCATAAGACTTAGAGCGAATGAAATTCTTAGACTTGTCTCACAATTTTTAATTTCTAAATTTTTCTCTTTTTGTTCATTTTCACTCAATGATCTGAGATTGAGCTCTTTTTTTAAACTCTCACATCTAGCTTTTTGATGCTTGATCTCATTTAAATCGACTAATCCTAGTCCCGCGAGCGTAGGCCCTACTGTTCCAATGACTTTTCCAATTGTTCCATATCTAGCGAGTGCAGCTCCACTTCCTAGGCTTAAAATCGTAAGAGCAATATTTTTTTCAAATAAATCCACTCCGACTAATTTTTCATGATTAATAAAATCCTGATTAAATAAACATTCAGAATAAATAAATTTTTCAAATCCTTTATTAATTGATCCTCCTCCATTGATAATTCTTTGAAGAAAGGCCCATTCATCACTGCTCAGATGACTTTCTGGCCCAGGTACAGGGGTGGCAAAGGATTTTATTTTTTGAGGATTATTTCTTAGTTCAGTAATCAGTTTTATTTCGTCAGCAATCTCTTGACTATGATTTTGAATGGCCTTTTTTAGGCTTAAATTCAATTCCTCATGAGACAATTTATCTTTTTTTTGAATGAGTTTTTTTATTTCTTGATGAGATAAGTAAGGATATTGAGTTAATATATTAGATTTAATTTCTTTTAGAGCAATTTCACTTTTATTCATTTTTATTTTCTGACAGATTTCGTTTCTCTCCTTCCAGTTGCCAACTCTAGGATCCTGACATTTTAGGTCAGCAAGTAGTTTATTTTCATCACTTATTTGGTTATCGATGGATTGAAGAAGATTTATGTTAAGTTTTATATCTTCAATTGTTTTTTCTAATAAATCGTTTCCTTTTTGATTAAAATTTAACACTTGATTCAGGGGTAAAATTTTTTTGTATTCCTTACTTAAGTGATTTTTATATTTATCGAGTTGCTCAATTAAGTAGGTCTGCTTGCTAAGAGTTGTAAGATCCTTGTCGATTACGGAGAGTTGCTTTAATTCATCCGCGTGATTGGGATTACAGTCCAATAGATCTTCAAAAGACCTGAAGCTTGTATGAGTGCTTCCAACACATCCTTTTGTTTCTCTATGAAGATCAAAAATTTCTTGAATAAATCCTTCAACTTGAGCGTGTGTTAAAAAAGCATAGAAAATAAATGGAATATAAAAATATAATTTCACAATCAATTATCGGCTTTTTTTTTGCTGGCCGTAATTTTTGTAAGAAATTTAAATTGATCAAGTAAATTTTTCTTAAATTTATGTATTGTTAGACGAATATATTTTCCTTTTAACGAAAATTGATTTTCGTTAAAAACAACTTTTAGTTACCATCTTAGAATATGTATTTTTCAAAAAATTTAAAAAGTTATATAAAAAAAAATAATCTCTCGCTCAAGGAGTTTGCGGACAAACTAGATGTTTCAGTATCGACTCTGCATGGCTGGCTAAATGATATTCCTCCAAAAAATATTAAAATCATTAAAAAAGTAGCTAACCTCATGGACTGCTCAATTGATGAGCTTTGTTTTGGAGAGAAAATAAAAGATAATTTTATTGATTCAAATATTGTTATAAAAATTGGAACGACAAGCTATCAAGTTTACGTCAAAAAAATTGAAGAAGAATAATTTGATATTGGCAGTCTTTTTTTGTCGGTTAAGGTTTTGAAAGATTTTTCTCTTCAACAATTCTTATTATTCAAAATTTATTCCATGCTATAATTTTTTAGTATTTTAATAAATAAATGGATTGAATTGATTCAGAATGAGTGATTTTTTAAAGTCAGCCTCTATATT
>JACCDO010219414.1_pt1 | contig 17744 bp, 17 predicted proteins | sample 7446101 | NCBI WGS metagenome assembly JACCDO01 (sample SAMN15323440, study PRJNA562643) | freshwater metagenome | isolation source: river surface water | place: USA:Blue River Watershed | collected 2017-08-16 | reverse complement strand
ATTTTTTGCTTTGCTTGTGGTAATACATGTCATTCTATGCATTCAGACTATGTTCAGGATATTAAAGAATTATACACAGAATATTTAAATTCTAAATCAAAAAAAAAATCTTATTATACAAAACTTTTTGATCAAATTAGTTCAAATCCTAATTTCTTTGTTAAATTAAAAGCTTTACATAAATCTTCACAATGGTTAAATAAATGCACTTTTTTAACTGTGGACGATAGGATCATTCATGGATGTGAAGAAGTTGCTTGTAATATTGATTTTTCTGATGGAAAAGGAAATATTTATTCACAAGATTTAAATACAGGAATAATTGATGAGTTAACAACTAATCTTGGAATATTTATTCATACAGATTGTTGGAAATATATAAAATCTCAATATGGAATAAATTTAAAATATTCAGATGTTCCAGTTATCAAAGAAAAAAAACAATATTATAAAATAAATTCTAAGATCAATTATGGGTTGATCGAAAAATATTGGGAACAGGATTTTAATTTTATGCAAGTGGTTTTAGATTCAAACCAATACATGTGTGAATCTCCATTAAAAAATAAAGCTAATTGTACAAGAATTAAAAAAATATTGTCTCAATTAAAATTAAATACTGATAAAAAAAGAACAGGCCCTTCTGTTAGTGCAACATTTTATCCAGAATCAACTTTTAAGGTTGGAATAGATTATGGAATCTGGGAAAAAAAATCTGGAAGATGGGTTAAAATTCCAGAACCAATTAAAACTTTAACTAGAGAAATTTTTCTTGATGATATACCTAGAAAAATGTATAAGATAGCTAGTATAGGAGAACCATCAGAACAACCAATTTTTATATTAAGTATGGAACAAAAAAAAAGTAATAAATATTTAATAAATTTGATTGGAAGTGTTAATCAAATTGATACAATAAAAAAATTATTTAATTAAAAACTTTCTCTAAGAGAAGCAACAAGATCTAATAATTGACTAATACTTTTTTTAACAGAAGTTACTTCTGCAATATAATCAGCATTATTAGCTTCACTAGGAGGATAAGTAGTAGCATTTGAAATAGGAGAATAATCGTCTTGATCAGCATTAGTTGTGTAGAAAAAGCTTAAATCAACTTCATATAAATTTATATCAGAAACTACATTTGGTGAACTTGTATATTGAAGAAAGAATATAACTTTTGTTGTATTAACAAGAGGACTTGCAGTGTTTACAAGCTCTAACTTAATAATACCACGAGCCACTAAGTTATCAATAATACTTTTATTTGATGTAAGTAAACTTTGAATATCAGATTGATTATCTGCTTTAGCTAAATCAGAAATCTTATTATATGAATCTACAACATTACATAAACTATCAATAAACTTAAAATTATTAAGAATATCAGTAAAGTTGTTAATTACAGAGTTAGCGATGGTTCTATTTAATTGGTTTGTTACTGGCATATCTAATATATATCTATATAAAAAAATTAGCTGTGAGTGGGTTATCCCTCCATTTTAATACTAACTACAAAAATAAATTATAAAACTATTATAATGAGTGAATTAGTTTTGCAACGAATAGAAAAGTTAATAAACAATATTACATATATTTTAAATTTAATAAATTCTTTTGTAAATTCTGATATATCAAGTGAAGTAATATCATCTAATACTATATTTGAACTATTGAATAAAGCATTAAATTATTATGCATATTTAACAAATTATATAAATATTAAAACAAAAAATAACACAATATCAAAAAATTTTATATCAGAATATATTCAAAATATTACAAAAGTAATTAATAATTATTCATTATATATAAATTACTTTATTTATTTAAAAAATAATTCAAATGATGGATATTTACAATATTTAGTTTTTGATAATTGCACAGTTAAACAAAACACTATTAGTATTAGTAATATTAATACTTCAGGATTTATTTTATTATTAACTGATAATTATGAAAAATTAAGTGATTTATTTAAAGAACTTCAATATTATATAAAAATTGTAATTGAATCAAAATCAAGTAATCTACCTTTATTTTTTAATGAATACAAAAAATATGATTCAGAAAATATAGATGATATCAAATCCAATAAATATTCTAAAAATTTTGGAAATAACATATCTAGCAGAATTGATAGTATAACAACATATTCTAATAATAATAATATATCTTCATTTAACACAAGTTCATTATGTAATACTGATATCATATCTACTAATAAAATTAAAAAAAAATTATTATCAAAACATAAAAATCATACTAATCATAAAAAAGATATCAATTATAAAAAAGATATTAATTATAAAAAATCTAAAAAATTAAATTTTATACAAAAAATAAAAAAAACTTTTTTTAAAAAAATTTATTTCATTATTATATTTTTAATCATAATTTTATTAAATATTAAAGACGAAAATATTATTAAATTTATGAATGATGATTAATTTATTTATTCCATAAATCAATTAGTTTTTTAGCATAAACACATTCATTACCTGTCCATCCATACATTAACACACATCTATCTAAAACCTCAGGAATTAACATATTATCATAACCTGCAGTCATAACACTAAAACAGTTTAATTTAGGGTTAACTTTTTCTTTATGGGCTTTAAGTAATTTAGTTAAATCAAAGTATGAACCTGAATGAGCATATTGAGCATAGTTTGAACCGTATCCATATAGTCCTGAACCTGCTTGTTGGTCCGAATAAATAAATAAATTAGATATATTAGAATTAAATTCAGGATTAGTAAAACCTCTTTCAAACCACAAGTATAGCCCATGTTCTGTACCACCACCTACTTCTTGACCGATTTTGTTTATTTCTTCTAATTGTTCTAATATTCCTTTGGATTTATCTACCTTATACATTTCTAGTCGGTCACCAAATACTCCGACCCATCCATCTCCTTCTGCAGACATTGCAGTAATCAGTCCTGACAAATTACCAATTGTAGCAACAGTTTGGGTTCCATATTCGGAAGTAAATGCACCCCATGCAGAACCTGAATTATCACATAGACTTACCACATTACCTGATAAACTTGGGAAATTTTCTATTGCCTTTTTCATACATTTTTCTAATCCTGATAATATTATATTTATATTTTCTGTTTTTCTATAAATATTACTTTCAAATTCTTCAATATTATTTTCTTGCATTATATTTTGATAATTTTGTTTATCTTTTTTTTGTTGTTTTTTATATTGAGCCCATTTCCATCCATTAGAACCTTTTTTTGGACAATTTGAATATTTTTTTTGAGTTTTTATACCTCCACCTACATCCATTGAATTACTAAAAATTTTAATTTCTTGATAAGCAGAATAATATCTAAATGGGAATTGTTTTCCATTTGGAACTCCTTTTTCCAACATATCCATTAGTTTACACATGGTCTGGTTATCAACTTGTTTACAAATATTTCTTAAATTTCTAAGTAAAGCCATATGAGGGAAAGAATTACCTAATATTTCTACAATTTCTTTAAATGACTTACCACTTGAACTAAGTTTTTCCCATGTGGATGATTTTTCTTCTATCTTAATATCACTTGTTTTAATTAGTTCATCAAGAGAAGAATTTATTTTTGTAGGAGTATGAGATATTCTAATCAAGTCAATAATTGCACCAGTAGATTTATATTTGGATGTTTTGTATTTTTCTAATTTAATCAAATAATCAACCCAACATCTTTTAAGAATGTTAGGAAGTCTAGATTTGGATCCGAATATTTTGATATAATAATCTAATTGTGATTTAATATCGGTAGGAAGTAAAATAACCTGAGAAGCAATTTTTCTAAAATACATAGGGTTTAAGGAATTAAATTTTTGTCTTGATGGATGGACTGATGCTTCTACTAGAATAATTTGTGGACCTAATCTCATATTGTATTCATTTCTTAATTCAGATGCAAAATCAATAGTTGCTTTAAAATCATAATCCAATGCATCTCTTAATGTTTGAATAAATATTTCTGTAGATGTTTTATTTATCAGCTCTGGATAAATCATTAGATTTTTCATATCTAACTTAGAAGCACAAGTTGAAGTATTAACTTTATCTCCATTTCTATAATATTGGTTTTCACCAAAGAAACAAGAACTCCAAACTATTTTTAATTTTGTTATAGGAATAGGTTTATGTGACAACCCACTCATAAAGTTTAATACCTCTGACTCTTTTAATTGAATTTGTTCTATATTTACTGAATTATCAGTCTGATTATCTATTTTATTGTTATTTTCTTCCAAATTAGAAGATACATTTATATTAACATCAATCTCTGATTTAATTTTTAAATTCTGGTTTAATTTTTGAAAACTATTTCCCATAATTAAATTTAATATATCAAATAATCTTTAAATTTCTTTTTCAACATATTATTTTACAAAATAATATATTGTGAATAATTTATCATGGTTCGAAGTGTTGCCACAACAATTTTTAAATGCTTTTTAATGAAGTAACCATGATAACCGCTACAATATAGTAATAATTAATCACCACCCATAGTAATTATTACAATTATAATTAATAAACAAATCTTTAAATACTTTTCATTTATTATAAAAATTGAATAATCAATTATCTCATCTATACAATTATAATAAATTAAAAACTTAATAAAGAAGAATCATAGAAAATGGATCATATTTATATTGATAATAACATTGTTAACGAAATTCCTGAACAGTTCAGGACAGAACTTATTAGACAAGGATATCCTATTCCTTACTCTGGAACGAAGTATGGATATATTTATGGAATCCTTAACCGTTATATTGAACTTAATTCTAATCAGAATCAAATTATGGTATTTGATGTTCGAAACTCTAGTACATGGGGTCTTGCAAAGGCCTATATTATGTATCTAAGGGCTACTGATCGGACTGACCAGATTGATCAAATTTATCTTGATAATAATCCTCTTACTCCTGAGGAAGTACAATATGTGTCTGGACGTACAGGAGTTGTAATTTATAACAATAATAATGATAATGATAATATCATGTCCTTTGGAATCCGTGATTTCATTCGACTGATTGGGCAAAATGAACTAGCAGAATTTGCCAATTGGATGCAAAACTATATGTAATTAAATTTTAGTTAAATATTTGTTTATAAATTTGAATTATATTTCCATTATAGAATTTGTTTTCTTTTGATCAATTATTTTTTTAAGTTCATCAATCTCCTCTAAAATATCTTTGTATTCATCATTTATCATATTTTGATCAATGTCTGATTCAGCTGGTTCTTCTTCAATTTGACTTATTAATCTATTGTAATTTTTAACAACATCATTTTTTAGATTACACAACTCGTTTATAATATGTTCTTTAGCTAGTTCTTCAAATTGTTCATTATCTTTTTTTGAATGAGTTTCATCATCTCCTGAATATCTTTCATAATAAATTTTTAGTCTGGAATAAAATTTTCTTAATAATTCATCACTTGTTGGATCTTTTTTATTTTTATAAATACCACTTTTTATTCTTTTTTCTGACAGTCTAATATACTTTTCAATATGATCCATTACTCCAAGAAATATTTTTTTTATTGTGGTCTGTCTCCAATCTCCATTTTGCCAAATCATACCTTTATCTCTACTTTTATCTGATGCATACGAATTCATGTATTGTGGTAAGTCTGGATTATTATGTATTGCATTTACACAATCTATAAGTGCTGGATATCCTGATTTTTCTAGTATATTTAATAATTTTTTTGGATCTATTTTACTTAAATCTTCAGAACCAAAATCTACTAACTTTTCTTTTGGAATTATTATATTATTGTTTATAATACCTTTATTTATATAATAAGTTTTTGTTCTTTCTTTTATTTTGTCTATTTTAGAATTTAATTTTGCAATTATATCTTTGTATTCTTTATCTTTTTTTTCCAACAAATTCATAATAGATTCCTTTTCTTTTTCTGCTTTTTCCTCTGATTGCTTAACTTTACAAAATTTATCAATATGTCTTTTTAATGCATCACTTCTGGACATAACTAAACCACAGTAAGTACATGTATTTGTTTTTTTCTTTAATTTATTACAAGAATCTTCAACATGGTTTTCATTAGGTTTTTCAATAGGTTTTTCAATAGGTTTTTCAATAGGTTTTTCAATAGGTTTTTCAATAGGTTTTTCAACGAGTTTTTTAATTGAGAGTTCCTTAATACTGTGTGGAGGTTGTGTGGGGTTTTGTGGATTTTCTGTGGAAATATTTAAAGATTGGATAAATGGTTTACATGGTTTCTTTTTCTTCTCCAAATGATAAACTAAATCAATATTTCTTTTAAATTCTTTATTACAAATATGACATGTATGTTTTACCATTATATACTTATATAATATATATATTAATTTATATAAAATTTATTTTTTCTCCATTTTCTCCATTTTCTCCATTTTCTCCACTTAAAAATATTTATTTTTTATAAACATTTTATCAAAAATATCTAAAAAGTTTTATGGAAGTTGTGTGGAGATTCTGTGGATGTTGGGAGGAAGTTATGTGGATTTTATGTGTAAGTTGTATGTAAAATATAAAAAGAATATATATTAAACATTTTTTTTATTAATAAAATATATAAATATGTTTTAATTGATTTATATCATTAATACGTACTTAATTTTTATAATTTAAATTTCATTTTACTCTATTTTTCTCCAATTTTCTCCAATTTTCTCCAATTTTCTCCAATTTTCTCCATTTTTCTCCATTTTTTCTCCTTTAACTTGCGATTATACTTTATATTTTTTAATATTGGATGCTTAATGACTTTACTCTTTTTCTCCTCTACTCCACACTAATTATTTTTTTTTTCTTGTGTGTGTGTGTAGAAAAAATATATATAATTTTTGTAATTATTAGTAGACTTGTTTACTTTAAAAATTTTTTATATTTAAATTCCAGATGATGAAAATTAAAGAGTGAAATTTTTAAGAGCATTTATGATCTAAAAAAATTTTATATATTAAAAATTACGTCTGATTTATAAAAATAAAATATTATTTTTTTATAACTTCAAATGCGATAAACTTCTTTTCCTTATCTTTTAGATCAAATTCAAAATCTGAATTAAAATTAATTTTATTTTCCCATCCAATCCAATAGCTAAACTCTTCAATTTTACTTGGAACAATCGGATACATCAAAACAAATATAATTTTCAAATAAATTAATAAATTTGATAAAATAGTAACTTTATCTTCTAAATTTAGTTTCCAAGGTTGTAAATCGGTTAAATCTTTATTTGATTTAGCGATCAAGAAATTTATTGAATCAATGTATAATTGGATATCATAATCTTCAGTAAATTTAATTACTTTTGCCAAATAATAAGTATTATATTTTGAAACAACTTCTCGACCATGTTCAGTAGCTAAAGTGAGATTTATCTCTGATTGAAGTGGTTTAATTAAATTAAACATACGTTGAACTAGATTACCAAAATCTTTAATCAGTACATTATTATATTTGGAAATAAGGTTTTCATGAGAAAATTTAATATCTGATCCAATAGAAGTTTCTGTCAGTAAATAATATCTTATTGCATCAACAGGATATTTTCTCATAAGCTCTTGTACATCAACCACATTACCAACTGTTTTAGACATTTTTTGACCTTGTGAGTCCAAAATAAAACCATGAACGATAATTTTGTTTGGAAGCAAATCATGATACTCACAAGAAGAAAGTATCGCAGGATATATCACAGAATGAAACCATAAAATGTCTTTACCGATTATATGAATTGGTTTAACAATTTCTTCTCCAAATAAAATTTTTTTTCCTGTTACATAATTTAATAGTGCATCAAACCAAACGTATATTACATGTGAGGGATCTTGAGGAAATTTAATTCCGCAATCAAATGTAGTTCTGGTTATTGATAAATTTTCAATTGATTCTAAGTTATCTAATTTGATTTGCATATCATTTTCATATTGGACAGGATATACATTTTTTATTGTTTGTCTGATCTGAGTAAGATAGTTTGATGTGGCAAAATAATATGTAGGTTCATTTACAATTTCATAAGGTTTACCAGTAACAGGATCTTGATAATTTGTTAGCTTGGCATTTGATTCAGTTACATAAGATTCTTCTCTCACATTATAATATCCAGAATAAATTGATTTAAAAATGTCAGAATTTGCCATAGACTTTAAAATAGATTCGGATACTAAGCTAACATGTTCGGTTTGTGTTGTTCTAATAAAATAATCATAACCAACTTGCATTTTACAATTCATTTGTTGAAATTCTTCTGAATATTTATCACACAAGTCGATTGGTGCAATTCCTAAAGATTTTGCAGTTTCTTGAATTTTTTTACCATGTTCATCAGTTCCAGTTAATAATTTTGAATTGGAACCTGAAATTTTATAAATCCTGTTTATAAAGTCAGATAAAACAGATTCATATAAATGCCCGATATGTGGGCTTCCATTAGTGTAAGATATAGCAGTAGTTAATAAAATATTTTCCATATAATTAGATTTATTAGTATATTGATTTGATATATAATTAAACTTTATCAATTTTTATAATATAACATAAATTTATAAATGTCAATTTATACAACAAAATATAAAGTTAAAAATTCAAATGGTAATGCTGATTTAGTAAATGTATTTCAAATAAATCCAAATAATACTCTAATTGACAGACCATTTACAATTAATTCTGGGACTGTTGGAGTTTCATATAATTCTGGATTTTATATATTGAGTTTTCAATCTAACTCACAAATTACTTTATCAAATTTAATCACTAATCCTGTTTATCTTATTTGTGTAGGTGGAGGAGGTGGAGGTAGTGGTGGTAAACAAGTTAATACAGGTACAGATGAACATCCTGGATCAGGTGGAAATGGAGGTGGTTTTGTAAATGGGTATTTTAGTAGAACAGATGCCAATAGCACACTTAATATTGTCATTGGAAGTGGTGGAACAGGACAAGGTTATGACACTGATGGAACTGTAGGTTCAGATTCTTCAATTACAAGTACAGATTCATCAGTAAATGTGATTGCAAAAGGTGGAAATGGTGGGAAAGTTTTATATCCTCCTGATGCTCAAACAGCTAATACTGTAACAAATATAACTTCAATTACAAATAGTCCAGCGGGTATTATTAGTGGAAATCATGCAAATATATATTCAAAAACAATAGGAGCAGAAACAGTTAAGATTTATCAGTCTGCGTCAGGATTAAATGGTTTTAGTGCAGTAATACCTCCAAATTCCAATAATATTTGTTATTATGCTGGGGGAGGTGCAAGCGGTGGTTATTTTCGTGGAGGTACATTTACTTTTACAGACAATATTACAGGTGGATTGGGAGGAGGTGGTAATGGACAGTATTGTTCACCAACAACTCCATATTATCCAATTGTTACACCAAACACCAACGGAGTAGATTATACAGGAGGTGGAGGAGGTGGTGGAACAGTCAAAGTTAATTCTAGTGTTACAACCGCTGTTGGTGGAAATGGTGGAAAAGGTAATGTAACAATATATTTTGAATATCCTTAAATATATAAATAATATAGTATTAAACATTTTTCTAAATATTTTTATAAATTTTTGAATAAATTTCAAATAATCCTCCTACAAAATGATTATTTTCAAATATCCATGGTTGTGTTTTGTAACTAAAATCTTTTTTATTTTTGATATATTTTTTATAAAGTTTTATTAATTCATTTTTTTTATATTTGTGCATATCACAAAATATTACTTGTAATCCAAAATAATTCATATCATCAAGTAATTTACCAACAGTATCATTTTTAAAGGATATTACGATATATATAGGATCATCAATATCTTCAAAAGTGTTTTCGTTTTCAAAAAGTTTATTGTAATATAATCTTTTTTTATTATAAATTTTTTTATTAAAAAATTTATTAAACATAAATCCATTTGTAATGTTTAATAAAATTAAAAATACTATAAAATTTGTCAAAAACTGCATTTTACACCTAAATAAATATTAATTTTTGTATAGATTTGTAATTTCAATTTTTATAAATTATTTATTTTCATATATCTACCAACTTCTTCATTACACTCACAAACAACACCATCATGTTCATTTTCTGCAATGAAACTTTTAATTTCATCTTCAGTAATTTTACCTTGACGTTCGAATTTAACAGCAAAATCTTGTAAAGGTTTTTGTCTAATTGCACATTCAGCATCAAAATAAGTATTTGAAATAGGGTATTCTCCAAGTCTTAGTAACTTGTCATAAAAATGATCCATCATAGAAACACTTTTTCCTTTATAACTAGCATATCTTTCAGGAGTTGCAATATCACGATAAATATCTTGAATAGTAATACCAGGTTTTGGTGCTTGTGTTATACAAAAAGGTTCTTTTTCTTTTTTTGTATATTTGTAAGTTCTATCAAGTCCAATAATTCCAAGTGCTTCTAATCTATCAGCATATCTTGGATACAATAAAAAATATTTACGAGTAGAAGAAACTTCTTCTGGTATTGTATCTCCATTTTTTGAAGAAGATACCCAACTTATCATTTGGATAACTTTTTCAATATTTTCGGGTTCTAAACCTGCTGATGCTAAAATATTTCTTGCATTAGCAAAATCAACAGATCTTGGAAAATATTTACTATCATCAATATCATGATAAAGTGCTGCTAGTTTTACATTAAGCTCTTCTTGTTCAGAAATAAAAACTAATTCTGGATTTGTGATACGAGCTTTCTTATAAGCTTCAATAGCTTTTTCAGCATGACATAAAACCATTAACATATGTTCTAATCCGTGAGATGGATCAATAATTTTCATAAGATCTTTTGGATCAGTTACTGTGGAGTTAAATTCTTCAGCATGTTTGTTATAACTATTGATAAATGAATCTAATGCTTCAACATATTGAAATGGTACACTATTAAAACCTCCTACCATGTTTTTATAATATGTGTATTTGCTTGTGTATTTTGATTTGGATTTTGAATATTTAGATTCATATTTACATAATTTGTATTGACAATACATTAAATCTTTTATATATATGATAAAATTATATTTTTATTTTTGATGTTTAATTTTATTTACGAAGTAAATTTTTTAGCTTAAAAAAAAATATATATAAAGTAAATATGTATGGTATTTTATGCTGTTAAATATGGAAAAACTCCAGGTGTGTATAAAACATGGGATGAATGTGAAGAAAATACAAAAGGATTTATTGGTGCTGTTTTTAAAAAATTTGATACAGAATTAGAAGCAAGCAATTTTATTTTAGAAGAGGACATGTCAAGAAAAAATAAAATAAAAAGTTCAGAAAAAAAATTTGATCCATCTCATAAATCAGTTCATATAGTAGATTCAACATATAATTTTGACCAATGTATAAATATTTATTTGAATTCTATATTTTTGGGTAAAAATGGTGATATGAATTCTATAGGTTCACTTTGTGTTTATTTTGGTCCAAATGATTATAGAAATGAAATAAGAAAAATAGATACTTCCAAATATAAAAATCTGTCTAATGATATTATGATTTTTAAAACTGTATTAGTAGGTTTGAATAAAGTTGTTACTGATATAGTAGAAGAAAAAACAATAGTTTTTCATACAAATTCAATAGAATGTATAAAAGGAATTACAAATGATTTAGAATGTTCAAAAAATTTACCATCATATGAATTGGTAGCAAAAATACATATGGTAATTAAAAAATATCCAAATATAAAATTTTTTTTAAATAAAAAAATATATGATACTGGATTGATTCATGATAGCTTGATGTGTGAATCAAAAAGATTAAACTTTAATAATTTAAAGGAGTATTATGATAAAATTGTTTTTATTTTTGGTAAATTTAAAAATGTAACATTTGGTCAAATTTTTGACTCAAATCCAGATTATTTTGATTGGTGTATATCAAATTGTAAACTACAAATAAGTGAAATTCTTTTATTTTTAGAAAGTAAAAATGATTAGTAGTTAATAGTTGAGGTGATGTTTAATTACATAGGCATTTAATAACCCAACGATTGATGAAAAAATTAGTATATTAATTGACATAATTAATATTTCTTTTTCTTCAGGAATATCAATTTCTAAATTACTAAATAATTTTATTTTAATGTGATTTTCTTCATTAACAATATTTTTACATTTAGAATAACCAGAATTATAATGAATTAAACTTTCAATCATAAATATTACAAAAGTTATTATTGTTATTACAATAAATAAAATTTTCATATTGTTTTATATATTTAATGATCAATTTTTTTTTTAACCATTAATATTTCAAGTTCTGCTAGTTTTTTATGTAGATTATCAAATTGGTCTATAATATTATTTTTAACAAGAGGGTTTAAAAGACTTAATTCTATTTCAACTTCACAACTTTCAAAATGTTTAGTTTTACACATAATCATGTTTTCAAAAATAAGAACATTTTCTTCTGGGTCAAAACTTACAACTAACATTAAATTACTTTCAGCAATAAAAAGAGTAAAAGAAGAACCAATATTTTTTTTTAAATTTGAAACAAAATCTTTTAATTCATTTAGATTAAAATTAATTCCATTATTTTCATATCTACTATGTTGTTTTATTGACAATTCATTACCTTCATATTGAAAGTTACCTTTAATATTTGTTGAAGTTAATTTTTTTCTATTTAAAGTAAATCTAATTTCATAAACACATATAATTTTTTCATAATCATAGTCATAAATATTAAATGTAAATATTCTTGGATTTTCATCTTCTTCAGTCGGTGTAATTATTTGTAAATTTGGGTTTATAATATGGAATTTTATATTATTATAATCATCAGAAAAATCATCAGAAAAATTTATTAGCTTAAGTGTAATCATTATATACCAATACTTAATAAAATAATATTAGTAAATACTTAAATTCTTTAATACTTTTTATAATAAAAAAAATAAAAAGTTGATTTATAATTATATGTATATTATATTTACATATAGGTTATGAGTTTAGATATATATACTCATATACAAAAAATAATAGAAAATGGAGTCGATGAATTTTTTGAACAAGTTTTTGAAAAAAACTATATTGGATTATCAGATGAAGAATTAAATATTTTACTGATATTATCGTGTGAAAAAAACGAATTTGAAATGGCTAAAATTATTTATTCTACTTGTAAAAAACTTGAAACAACAGAAACATTATATTTTATTTTTACAGCAAAGCATAAAGTAATAACAGAAACTACATTAGAAATATGTTTGTTAAGAGCAATTAAAAATGGAAATGTTAATATATTTAATTGGTTAAAAGAATTAGGAACAGATGTACCTTTAGAAAAAATAAACTTATATTGGGATTCTGCATGCAAAATAGGTAATTTAGAAATTATAAATAAATTATATAATTCTAACATTGAAGAATATGAAAACAAATTAGAATCTGGATTAAAAATAAGTTTAGAAAAAGGTAATTTTGAATTGTTCAAGTTTTTAGAAAAATTAGGATCATTTAGAACTGGTTCATGGATTTTTTATCAATATCTTAAAAATTCAAAAATTAATTTGGATCTTTTCTATTATCTTTATTATAATTATAACAATTATTTTGATCTAAATTTAATCAATGAATTTCTTAAAAAAAATAGATTTAGTGAAATTAATATAATTTTTACTTATCAAAATTATTCTCAGGAACAATATAAATATTTATTTGAACAATATATCTATTTTAATAGACAAATTAATTTACAAATAATTAAATTGTTTCTTGATAAAATATATGATACAAATTTTACAATTAAAAAACTAATATATTGTATACTCACCAAAAATTTATATTTGGATCAGGTTAAAGATTTAATAGAATATACGCAATTTAATAAGGATCTAATAAACAAGGCATTTGAAATAGTTTATAAAGAATTTAGACAAGAAAATAATATCGATGACAAAAAAAATTATGGATTTTTTCTTGAATATTTAATTGAAAGAGGATATGAACCAGACATTCATAATGATTTTTATTATTATTATGTTGAAAAAAAGAATGAATTTATATATGAAAACATATAAAAAATTGATTTTAAGCAAGAATATAATACTTTTTATAAATAATACACATGGAAAATATCAATTTGATTGTAAATAATCAGCATTGTTTTAATAAAAATATTTATACTGTTATTATACAAAAACTTAACATAAATACAGCTGATGAAATTTTTGATGTTATAAATATTCTTACAGAAAATAAGCATATATTTAGAGAAAAAGATAATCTTACAAATTATAATTTAATAATTAGAAGATTAATGTCAACTATTGAAAAATTAAAAGAAGAAAAAAATGTTATTAAAGAAAAAACTGTTATCGAAGAAAAAAACATTATAAAACCTTCTTTCGAAACGATAATTTCAGAATTAAATACTTTTAATGAATTAGTATTTTGTAATAATAAAGATATAATTTTAGAAAAGTTACCCTTACTCAAAAATTGTTTAAATCTTGAATTTATGGGTGATAAAAACAGTCTACAACTAATACCAATTATATTAAATGAATACAATAAAAATGAAATTGTTACAACAATTAAATTTTTGCTTAAAATTATAGATGGCGCTATAAAGAAAAATAAAATATTTATATCCTTAACTATTTTTGACTATATTTTTAGAAATTATAATATAGTCAAAGAACATGTAAAATTTGCAAAAACAGTTCATGACAAAATTGAAGAATTTTTAAGTGATCCTAGTACAAAAACAAGTATTAAAAATGAATTAACATCAAAAGGATATGATGAAAATGTATTTGAAATTTGGAAAGAAGTGTTAAAAAATGAGTTGATAAAAGATACAAAATAATTTATAAATAAGTAAAAATTTTTTTATCAACTAATTAATAAATAATAATTAATTGATAAATGATAGAATTAAAATCACATCATGTATTTATAATTTCAATGGCAGTATTTGTTGTATTAAATCTAATTGAAAATTATTTTCATTATTCAATAGGATATAATGCTGGTGAAGAAAATTTTAAATTACCAAATCCATCTTTTAATGATTGGATTAAAATAATTTTTTTAATGGCAGTGTTTGGATATTTACAGGGATGGTTTACTGAGTATTTTTCACAATATTACTAATTTTTTTTATTAAATAAAACAGCTTAAAAAATCTTTTGTTTTATCTATTATAAAAGTTATGTCAAACAATAATTTAAACCCTAATCAAAAAAATAATTTAAATCAACAAAATCAACAAAATAATATTAAAAAATCTGATAGTTCAGGAAATTTAAATAATTCTAGTCCTGATGGTAAATATAAAAATAAAAGAAACAAATGGAAGAAAAATAATTTTTATAAAAATAATTATTATAATAGTTCAGATTCATTTGCAAACAACATATCAAATGGATTTTCAAATGGATATAGCTTTGATATGCCAAATCAATTTCCTAAACAAAATATTATAATTACTGAAGAAAATAATCCAACACAAGAAAATAACATTTCCCATCCAGGAGAAAATTCTCAATCAACACAGTCACAAAACCAACAACCAAATAATAATTTAAACCCTAATTTCAATTCCAATTTCAATCCTAATTTCAATCCTAATGCTTTTCCATATCCTCATGATCCAAATTTTGGATTTAGACCATTTTATCCTCCTCCTCAAATGATTGCAAACTTTCCCTACAATCCTAATCCTCAACCAGGATATCATTTAGTTCCTTACTATGGGTTTGGTGGTCAAATTGTTCCATTTAAACCAAAAAATACATTTCAACGTGATTCTTCTCAAACCAATAGTTGTTGTGCAGAACCAAAGACTCCAGATAATAAAAAAGATGTCAATAAAATAATTAAAGAATATATTGGAAAAATAGATGAAAAATTAGAAGAATTAAACAAGAAAGAAAGTATGTGGATAAATTTGGATATTTCTAGTTTAGATGATTTAATTGCAGTAGGAAAAGATTATGGAGTAAAATATTCACCAGATTACGAATATCAAATAGATTTAAAATTAATTTCAGGTATGATTCCAGAGTTAGAATCACTTAATAATATGATTGGGCTAAAATCGGTTAAAAATCAAATTGTTGATTTAATTTTATATTATGGATTAAAGTTAGACAATAAAAATTATGATCTTCTCCATACAGTTATTGAAGGAGAACCTGGAACAGGTAAAACAGAACTAGCAGAAAAACTTGCAAAAATTTATTTAAAAATGGGTATACTCAAGAAAGATATTTTTAAAAAAGTAAGACGTTCTGACTTAATAGCTGGTTATCTTGGTCAAACCGCAATCAAAACAGAGAAAGTATTAGAAGAATGTAGAGGAGGTGTTCTTTTTATTGATGAAGCATATTCACTTGGTAATGCTGAAGGAAAAGATGGAAGAGATTCATTTTCCAAAGAATGTATTGATATGTTAAATCAATGGTTAACTGAAAATAAATCGGAGTTTGTATGTGTGATAGCAGGATACAAGGAAGATTTAACTAAATCTTTTTTTAGTTATAATACAGGATTGGAAAGAAGATTTCCAATTAGATTTAGTATAGAAACATATTCGGATGAAGAATTAGCCAAAATATTTGTAAAAAAGATAAAAGAATGTGAATGGGATATCGATTGTAAGAATCTAGTTCAAATCATTAAACTAAATAGAAAATACTTTAAATTTAATGGTGGTGACATGGAAATTTTATTTGCAAAATGTAAAATAGCACATAGTAAAAATTTATTAAAAGAAAAAGATAAGAAGAAAAAAGTTTTAACAAATTCAGATATTGAATCAGGATTAAAGATATATCTTGAAAATCCTGAAATCAAGAAACGTGGTGAAACAAATAACTTTTTTTCAACTCTTTATTTATAAAATTTAAAAATATTATTTTTTCAAATAAATTTTTTAGTTATATAATATATAATTAAAAAATATGGAAATTAATTCTTGTTTAACTAGCAAAGTTTATCTTATTGTGTTAATTTTAGCTATCCTTAAGGGTGTTATTGTTTATAGTGTTGGAAGATCACACGGTTCAGATTTTGAATTTTTCTTTCCTACAATAAAAGAATGGATTGTTGTCTTGTTATTAATTACAGGATTATATATTGTAGGAAGTATGGTATTAGTAGTAAGTGTTGGCAATAAAGTCGATAAAATACTTGACCAAAAATTTTAATTTTTTATTTTGATAATTAAAAATATTTATTTTGTAATTATTAAATCCATTTGTATGGACCAGATCCTTTTACATCAACAGAATCTTTTTCTGGTTCAGTAATAATTGTTTGTCTTAGACCATGAACTAACCAATTGAATCTACCATTAGGTCCATAAACAGTAAATGTACCATTTGATACTTCAGATACACTATAATATTTAACTTGACCATCATATATATGAGTTATTTGAACTGTAAATTCACTGGCTAAATTATTTACATATTCAGGTAACAATATATCAACATTTTCTTCATTGATAATTTCTCCTTTTCCTCTATAATAGACACCTGCTTCAGGACCTTCAAGACAAGCGTGGACTAAATATTTATTGGTTTGAGTAGGATGATCAAGTACAAATGTTTTAGCACCACCACCAGATCCTAAATTACTCCAAACGAAAGTGCTTGATGAAGAATCCCAGACAACTGAAGGAAAAGTAGTAGTGTTTACATTTGTTTCATTAAT
>JACCDO011814500.1_pt1 | contig 17748 bp, 12 predicted proteins | sample 7446101 | NCBI WGS metagenome assembly JACCDO01 (sample SAMN15323440, study PRJNA562643) | freshwater metagenome | isolation source: river surface water | place: USA:Blue River Watershed | collected 2017-08-16 | reverse complement strand
TGGTGCACCAATGAATGCCTCCATCCACCTTGTATTTTGCATAGAGTGCTTTATGGTAAAAGCCACCCTGTGTGGCGCAGTCATGTTTCATATGCATGCATCCTTGGGGTCTCTCCACCGTTTTCAGACATACAGGACATAATGAAAAATCAGTGGCTCTTGGGATTGTGTTTGTATGGGTGTTGGGAATGGGGCGTGTTTCTTCTGTAAAAATATTGTTTAGGAAGGCTACATCGGCACGTGACCAACCTTCCCATACTTTCAGAATTCCCAACAGTTTCTCCACCTCTTCATCTTCGGCGTAATCTGCGGCTACTTTTCCGTGGGAATCTTTCAAATCCAATTTAACACCTGCAGCCAATAAATCTTTCATGATTTCAATATGTATATTTGTTGGCGTTTGATTGTAGGATTGAATGACCCGTATAAGAGTAGTCATGCGTGTTGCATTTTGTTGGCTATTCACGTCAGCGCCTTTTTCTAGGAGAACTTTGACACATTGCTGTTTTAGACTTCCTACTGCAAAATGTATGAGAGAAATATCATTGATGACTTGATTTGGGTCGCCACCGGCATCCAGCACTTGCTTGAGTGCCTCTGGTTTGTTGTAAGAAATCGACAAGGATAAAAGACTTGCTTTTCCATTCTCTAAATCAATCATAACATTTGGATCCTGTCCTTTTTCCAGGAACAGAGGAAGAACATCAATATGATCGGGAAATAAACCAGCCACAATTGGTTGTGTCACTGTTTTTTTTGAAAATTTTAAAAGCATGTTTGCTTTGTTTGGATCTGCACCACGATTCAACAAATACTGTACGATTTCTTTATTAAATCGATTTACACAATACGATAAAGCAGATCCACCGAATATATCTATATGATTAATATCGGCGCCTTGATCCACAAGATATTTTACCATACTGAAATAACCTCCAGCACATACATACATTAGTGCAGTTTTACCATTATTATTTTGATAATGAATATCATTTCCTAGTATTTGAAGACGTTTCAGAACATCAAGCAATCCTGCCTCTGCTGCAAAGAGGAGTGCAGAGGAACCCATTTTACTTTTTGCATTTGGATTGGCCCCTACATCCAATAAAAAATTCGCGACCTTTTCTTTTTTATTCGATAAAGCAACCAAAAGAGGAGTCATTTCTTTGTCGTCTTTACTATTACTTTCCAGATCGGCCCCTTTTTCCAGAAATTCTTTAGTTTTTTCAATCATGACATCTTCAGGTGTCTGACTGAGTAGCAGGCGATGTAGGGCTTCCGTTGGATTTTGGTTGGCTGTTTCCGTGTATTTTACCTTTGTTGGCTCCGTTGTTTTTAACACATGCAATACCCTTTCGCGAATTATGGCATTACTAATTCTATTTGCATGTTTTTCTGCATCTGCGCCACGCCTGTCTGTGATTGTCTTATCTGCTCCATATTCTAACAATAATGTAACAACTGATATCATATTATCTGTAATTCCGGAATGCAGCACTAAATGAAGTACTGTCGCACCATTCATTGTTGTTTGTGCATTTGGATCGGCACCATACTCTAAAAGAAGTTTTAGTGCTTTATAAACAATTGTCTCATTCTCTGCTGTAATATACATACTTAAATACAGCAATGGCGTTATATTACCATAAGGAATGTTTGGATTTGCACCATTTTCCAATAACAGTTTCAATATGTTATAATGCACTAAATGACGATACTCGCTTCGACTATTTACTAACATCATACATAATTCAATTAATAGTGTCTTATCACGATATTTATAATTTACATCAGCTCTACCAACAATTATTAGGTGTTTTACCATTTCCACATTCCTACGGACCAGAGCATCCCATAAATTATCATTCACATCACCACCATGCTGCCTACGAGGCAATCGTCTCGTCGACTTCCGGGCATGCTTTCGGCGAAAGGTTTTCATCTATATATCATACATATTTTCAATATATTTTCAATATATTACTCGAACACTCGAATCTCTTTCACGGGTCCCTCGGTGTATTTCGGCATGTACATCACCTCTGTGCGAATGGCATACTTTCGCCCCACCGTGAGGGGCGGTACCCAGTGCACCAGGGACTGGTCTTGCATCGCAGCCATACCTACACGTGGCGGAATCCCAACACCACTCCCCCCATCCTCATGTAGGAAATGCGTCCAACCACCTTCGTACCCCTCGTTTAAATACAGAAGTACCGTAATTTTAGAAATAGCGCCTGTCGGCGAAACATATGCCCCATCCGAATGAGGTTTGAACTCGTCTCCTGGGTCGTACCGGAGAATCCGCAGGCGTTCATTGAGACCCACACATACCGCGGATTTCCATACAGGCGGCACATGAGGTGCTAGACGCACCCAGAGGCGTTTTGCGAATGCATGGGAATCCACGATGCATCGCGAGGATTTGCGGGTATCCGAGAAATGGTCTTGGCCCGTCGAATCCGTGTAAATGGCCGCCCGTACAAATCCCTGGGCTTCCGCGATATCAATAATAGCCCGACATTCCTCGGGACTCAAGACATCCTGGACGATTTGTAGGAAACCTGGGACATTCACAACAGTATCTGCATTTCCAACACCTGAATAAGTCTCTGCTAGAACGTGGTCCATATACAAAATAACAAGTATTGAATTCATAAAATTATACGAACGTGTGTGGTGTGTTCACAAAGTTGAGACATCCCATGCAGTCCCTACATTCCCTACATTCCCTGCAGTTGAACCAATCCCCCTATGGCGTTTCAATACCTTAATATTGCTTTAACGAGTAGTTTCAATGTGCCTACCGTATTTCTTGGAGATAATGTCGCGGATTGCGAGGAAGCCCTGCTTCTTGGTGCCTTTGTACAACAACATGTGCGAAACCAGCGTGCAACGGGGGACCTAAAGGCGCAACAGGAAGTGGCCGCGCGTGAATTGGCTGCTTTGCGGTCGGCGAAGGATGCCGAGATAGCTGCGGCAAAGGCGGAACTTGTCGCCGCAACCACGGCGCACCAGAAATCCCTACAGGACGCCACGCGTTCTGCACGACGTGAGGGACGCGAGGAGGTTGTGCAGGAAATGCAGGATGCCGTGGAAAAGGCCCAGCGTCGATGCGAGGCCGCCGAGGAACGCAGGCGCCTCCTGGAGGCCGAACGGTCCGCTGATATTGCCGCCGCTGAAGAACGCGTGCGTGGACTTCTCCAACAGACGTTGGTCATTCGCGAGGAACAGGTGCGCACAGGCCAAGAGGCTCTGAAGGCCCTCGAGACCGTCTACAAAGCCCAGGTGGAGGAACTGCGGTCCCTCAATGACTTTGTGCGCCGTCGCACTCAAAACGCGAAACTCAAAGGCAACGAGTTCGAGGAGGCATTCCGCGGCCATCTCTTGCGTGCCTTTGGGATTCTGGACGGATTTGAACTCGTAGATACGGCGAAAAACGGCATTGGCCATGCGGGCGATTTCCTTATTAGGATGTGCGGTCGTGAAACTCTATGGGAAGTCAAGAATTACGATAAAATCGTGCAAAAATCGGAAGTGGAGAAGTTTCGACGCGATATGTTGGAAAACAAGGCAGTGCAGGTAGGTGTTATGATTTCCAAGTCCACTGATATTGTGGGGAAAGTGGCGAAGGGATATCGCGAATTGGAGTTCGTAGAGGGGAAGTTGTTGGTATATGTGAGTCGCTTCGAGCTGCACGAGGACCCCGCGGAATTCCTACAATCGTTGTTGCCCCTCTTTCAAATCTGGTGGGAGTCCCAGCGCGAGGACGAGACGGCGGCTGTATTGGCGGATACTCTGAAAGAGCTTGAGCGACTTCTGAGTGACCTCACACGAAAGCGTACAGAATGGCGTGTTCATCGGGCGCGACTCGAAGAAACGACACGATGGATGGCGGAGGTCGTGGAGGATGCCGAGGCGCGCGTGGAATCCCTGCTACGTCTCATGCGTGCAGGAGAAACTGTAGGAGGGGCCATGGAAATTCCCGAGGGTATCTTTCGTTCCCTACATGCAGATGACCGTATCCGTGAAACCGTGGGCATTATCTTGGAAGCCTACGTGCCTGGGGAAGGCGAAGTGCGCCTGAACGACCTGGCCGATATATTGGCTGCAAAACGGTCCCTGTCCAAGACCACCGCCAAACAACATATCCTAGCAGCACTTCAGGATGCGGTAGTTGTATCAGCGCCTGGAAAACCAACACTCGTGCGCGGTTTATCTGTGCGCAAGTAGAGATGTCTTCTCCGCTGACTGCCCGAAACCTTGCGGCAGTTCGCTGGTATGTAGAGGAATGTACACGAAATGTTATGCGGAATCGTGAAGGGTGTGCATTGAATTCCAAGCCAGTTGAGGAACAAATAGCGGATATTCTGAAAAAGCAAACACCGTTAACAAAACCCATGGTATTATGGCGCGGGCACGTGAAAAGCCCTAAAGCAATCTCCTCCCATACCTGGTTTTCAACATCCGAATCGCAAACATCCGCTAAAAATCTATTTACAAATACAAATTCCGGTTGCTGCCTATTTAAGATTCACGTAATGCCCGGCATACATGTTTTGAATGTTTCAAAGGTTCTGCGTGCGTCTGCATCTGCTTCTTCAAAAACCAGAAAATCTCCCTCAAAATCCCCATCAAAATCACCAACACGGTCAACACATTCAACACATTCAAAACGTAAGAATAATACATTACGAGAAGTGCTTCAGGAAGAAAAAGAGTGGATTGTGGAGGGTGGGGGCGTTTTTTACCAAGACAAGGAAGGTGTGCAGAAGGGATTTCGTCCCCAAGATGGATATTTCGAAACCTATTATTATCCAAAAGGAATGTTTGCCTCGCCGAAAAGGTTAACAGCCAGTGAACTCGTCAGTCTGCTTGACCCAGAAGAATATGAATTTGTAACAGATAGTTCTTATTTTAATACAGGTGTAATTCCAAAAGGGCAATCCGCATCTCCTGCAACCAAAGAGGCTGCTGTAAAAGAAGTTCAACGTCGTGTCGACCATACTTAAACCACAATTACAATGATTTGAATCAGAACGACACGGAGTATGGCTTCATCTGATACTTCGCGCAAGGTATTTTTGGAGGATGGAATTGGATTCGTAGAGTTGTTGGAGACATTTGGTACGGACCTGACTGTGGTAAATGCTGCGCGTGTTTCCTTTGCGAAGGAGGTACACGAAATGACGGACCGTGATGCGAAGCTGGTGAAATATCTGGCGGATCATCATCACGTGACGCCGTTTTTTCATCCACAGGCGCGATTCCGTATCAAAATGCCTATTTTTGTGGCGCGCGAATGGTACCGACACCAAATTGGTCTGGCTCGCAATGAGGTGAGTCGGCGATATGTGGATTCACCGCCTGAGCTCTGGTTTCCTTCTGTGGTGCGGGCGCGTGACCCAAAGGCAAAGCAGGGGTCACGGGAGGACCCAATTGAGGGGGAGGAGGAGGTTGTGGCGGCTATCGCGGCGCATGGACGGTCTACAGTAGAATTTTACCAGAGTCTGTTGGCGAAGGGAGTTGCTCCAGAAATTGCCCGTGGTGTTCTACCACAGAGTATGTATACGGAGTTTATTGAGACGGGGTCTCTGGCTGCTTATGCACGCATTTGGGCACTTCGCACGGATCCTACAGCTCAGCGTGAAATCCAGGCCTATGCGAAGGCAATGGGGGAGCTCCTGCAGGATAAGTTTCCTGTGAGCTGGGCTGCTCTAGCACCTGCCTCTTAGTCGTAATCGCAATCGCAATCATAATCAAAAAGTACTTACCTTTTTTTATTTTTATTGTGGTTTGATAATCTGCGCAACCTACATATGAAACTTTGAAATCGTACAAATCTCGGAGGTCGTGGACTTTGTAGGAAGTTCCACGGTCCACTGGGCCATCTTAAGAGCCGGCAGCATACGGTCCATTGTTAGCCGGCGAATTTCCAGTTCATCCAGACCATACTTTTGTGCGAGAGCACGTACAAACGTATTGTGAAACTCCAGAGTGTGGCGGTTCTTACGGGACTTCCAACACACTGGGAAATACTGCTTGATATCGTCCACGGTAGTTAGATTGATGTTTTCTGCGCGCAGGTCCGGCAGTGTATGAAACTCACGTGCATCCTCGGAAAAGCACATCGCAATTACACAGAGGTCTCCTACCTGCTTGGGTGCCTCAACTGTCCATCGGTCGGTATTTACGAGTGCATGTAGTAGACGAACGCGAACAATGTGCTCATACTGAGGAATCTTCTGGCACCACATATCCAGATTTTTCTGATGCCATTGAATCGCATAGCGGTCACGACCATCCTCGGAATACGGCAACTTAATGAGACAAACGGGAAACTGGGTCCAAATATCCTTGCGCAATTTCAGGGTAGGCACGGTATGTAGAATGGACTGGAGAGACTGAACGGAGGAAGAAAGAACGGAAGAAGCAACCATATTTGAAATTGGAAGAGATGTGGGAAATTGATACATAGACTTTGCACGCCAGAAAGGGTGCAAGCCGGCTGGACCTTTCATTTTTTGCCGTGGGTCTAAAAGTCATAGACCTTCCCCACCCATAATATGCTTGTTTATGTTACGAGTCTGTACGCTGTAAGGGATGATTATCTCCCCCAGTTATACCAGCATTTCCAACATCTCCTCCTCCATCTTTCTGCGCCGATTTTCGTATTTACGGACCGGTCTTTGCCGTTTGCCGTGCCTGCTGGTGGTGCTGGTGCTGCTGCGAAATGCACGGTCCTAGAGCGGCCGCTGGATTCGTTTCGGACATTTCGGACCTGTATGGAAAGCGGCGGTCGTTTGCCTGCGACACGCAATGCGCAAAAAGATACGGCGGAGTTTATGGCACTTATGAACACCAAAGTGGAAATGGTGTGGGCAGCGGCACCCTATTTTCCCGCAGGAACAACACGGGTTGCGTGGATAGATGCGGGTATTCTGAAAATCGTGAAAAATCCTACACGTGGGCGGGCGGCATTTGCAGCCCATAGTGGGGCCGTTTGGCCTGCGCGGTCTGTGGCCATTCCAGGGTGTTGGCCCACTGTGGGTCCGCCCTCTTCGGACGCGATTTGTTGGCGTTTTTGTGGCGGATTCTTTGTGATACCCGTGGACCTTGTGGAGCCATTCTATAAGGCGACGACGACTGTATTGGAAAAATGGTTGCGGGCAGGACATTTGGCGTGGGAAGTGAATATTTGGGCGGCCCTGGAATGGGAGGAGACCGCATGGTTCACTTGGTGGGGGTCCGACCATAATGAGACGATGTTGGAAGTGCCGGGTTTTCTAAGTGGTGCGTGAGTTAGCCATACGAGCCATGGCGGCACGGTAGGCGCGTTCGCGCCGTTCCTCGCGCGATTCCTCGCGCGATTCTTGTGGCGGCTGTGTTTGCGGCTGCTGTTGGGGTTGCGATTGCTCCTGCTCAGGCGGCAGTAGGAGAGTGGGTGCAGGAGGAGGTGGAGTGGGTGGCCGTACGCGGTCCAGCGGTTCCAACAAATCCATCGCAATCTCCGTGTTGCGAATGCACATCGGTCCCGCAACCTCACCATCTACTGCTAGTGCATCTGTAACTGTGACGAACATTCGGTTGCCGCTAGGCAAATGCAAGAGAACAGTCTGGTTGTTGCGCAGGCACGTGTACTCTTCAAAGGCACGACTGAGCGTATCCTCGGGCATTGCATCACCCCCTGAACCTCCCACACATGCCGGCAAATGGTCAGAGGTGTGCGGCTGTACTTTCATAAATGTGCACATAGGAGGATGTAGGCGTTCTGGGACAATGTAGTCATCCTCGGCATCTTCGTCTGCAGGCGGCGGCTCCAAGGAAACCCCCAACTCTTCACACATCCACATAGGTGCGTAAATGATGTTGCGGGGGCCGGCATGGGGTGCATACATACATGCCGGAACGCCCTCGAGCTGTACAATGACCACGGATCCCGCGTCTTCTGCAGTCAGCCAGCGTTCAAAGGTATGCCGCGGCACCCAAATGCGGTCCGAGCACTCATGCTGGTAAATATCCTCCTCAGACAAGGTGGGACAGTAGGAAAGGGGAATGATGCGCATTGGAGGGAATGTAGGGATTGATGAGAAAGAAAGTAATATAGGCCACGGGACATCAACGATGCGCGACGATGCCTTTCACTTTTTCGCGCCGTCCATTGTAGAATGGGTCGAACTCGAAAAAAGAGTAGGGCGGATTGGGGGTTTCCTACAATCGCCAATATGTTTGTTGAGGAGAAGCCACCGGCAGTATGTCAGTGTCCTGATCCATTTCAACGAGGGCCGTGTAAAAAGGCACCCCTTCGCGGGTCGTTGTTTTGCAAAGCACATCAGGGTTGTCCAGGTTCCCCACAATCCGGATATGAACCACCGTATGACCCACAGCGGTATAATCGCAATCCGCTAGTGCGTTTATCCCATAATTGTTATTCGTATGGAATGAATGTGCTGGATGCGATTTCAACAGAATTGTGTAAAAAGAATGGAAGTTGCCGGCGCTATTTTCATCAACCCGGTGCACTTCATGGACAACGCAATGCACTCAATATAGCAGAGCGTCGTTCTTGTCCCGTAGTGGAGAAGTTACAGAAGGCCGACAATCCACGAATCAAAAAGACGAGTTTTTACAGTCGGTGTCCGAAAGGGATGAGTAAGATTGCATTAGTTGTGGATCCGGGCGAGGACTACCATTACTATCGTCAAGATGCCGATGGAATGTGGAGTCATAAGGATGGGTCCAATAAAGTAAAACGATTTGATGCGCTCAAGCGTCCCATTTTCAACCCACAATTGGCTGCGCGGAACTACTTGTGGCAGAACTCGGATTTGAATTACGAAGACTTCTGCGGGTTTTACTGCGTCCCGCGGGATGGGACTGTAAAGTTAGGTAGGGGCGGCGCTTTACGGGGACGGACACGTCGGTTGTTGTCTCGTTTGCAGAAGGCACGGGGAGGTGTTCGTTCTCGTTCACGTGCACGTGGTCGTTCTGTGAAGCGACGGCGGTAGCGGCAGCGGCAGGATCAGCACTGGCGTCAGAAGCAGCAGCAGCCTTCGTAACCTCGCTAACTTGTTGGACTGTCTGGTTCTGGGCGGCCTGCACTTCCTGGGGCACCCATAGTGCAAGTGCTTTCGCCGCCGAGATACGTGCACTCGGATTTACACTTACCATTTGTTCTATCAAATCGTGAAAATCTTCATGCTTTGTTTGATAGAAATCTGTTTGAGTCACATATGGCCACTCCAACATCTCATAATACTTCGACAAAAGCGAGAATCCCAACATCCAAACATCCCCCGCCTGTTGCATATCGGCATACGATGATGCCGACTGAATACGTTCATAGAGTCCAAACAATACTGGGCGTTTGAATGTAATTCTAGGAAATACTGTCTCCAGTTGGTCCATGGGCCAATTCGCCTGGGTCAGACTCTGATATGCCGTTTCAAACGGCACACTGTTTTGAAAGGCCGCGTACAAGTTTTGCTCAGGAGGAAGGACTAGATTGTTGGGAGCAAAGGGCTCTGTGGGTCCTGTTTGTGTTCGTTCACGCGCCTTCTGAAGCCCCCCAAGGCGAAGATTTCCATCCTCGTTTATCACAAGTGTAGATGTCTGAATGCCGCCATGAAGAAAGCCCGCCTCGTGGAGTTTTGCGAGTGCAGCCAGAGCCTGCGCCACCCAGAGTTCCCAACTCTTCATGCCCTCTGAGGAGGCCACCTGTCCCAAGGTCTTTCTCACATTCCCAACATATCTCCTTGTACTAAAATCAAAATAATCGGTCGCATTCGGCACCAACGCTTGTATGGTTGCGAATATTTCGGGAGATACGGCAGTATTCATTCTCTTTGCTTCTTCTTAAACATTCTTTACATTCTTTTAATACAGGAAGGTTCCTGTCTGTGCACAATCAATGTATATTGAAATTGTGGACTCCGATGGAATCCATTCATACAATGAAGCACAAAAGGCACTTTCTTATTTATCTGTACATCCGGCCAATTTGCGTCTGGACTTGCATGGTGTACTCGATATTTTGTCCACGGATGTCCATTTAGGAATGCCTACACAAAAAGTAGTATGCATTTCCTATGTTGGAAGTGTGGAGAGTCCTGTGTATTCTACAGCTGTCCTTGATATCCAACAACGTATTCGAGTCGGTCAAATAGCGTACGGAGTCCTGGTATTTACGCGTGGTCGTGGTAGTGGTGCAGCTAGACACGCCTTTGTGGAAGAGGGAAGCAAAGCGTGGGTCAATCATTGGATTCCTCGAAGCCCACAGCATGGCCCATGTGTATTTATTGACGATTCTACAGACCATTTACGTTCCACGTTCGAATTATCGCCGGACATCCAATGCCTACATTTTAACCTCAAGAATCCTGCGCAATTGTGCGCGCTTCTGTTAGAAATGAGGAAAGCCTGCCCCATGTAGGAGGACCCCACAATGGTATGGGATTGGATGATATACACCGTGATTTTTCTACTATTCATAATTATGGCCTGGGAATGGCTACGAGGACGTATGTTTGCCGAAGGATTTACCGACGGCGACCAACAGATTCCCGAGTTCTTTGCCCGCTATTTTCCGCGACGCTATGATGTGACGCCTGGTCAGGTCCAAGAAGGCGGTGGTTGGGTGCGCAATGGCCGGTATTTTGAAGGATACGTAGATGTCCAGAAACTGGGCTACAAGGCGGATTTCTGCCGCGTCGTGGAAAAAGAGGGGGACGCCGCCAGTCGTATGATGGCATGTGCCCTTGCCGGCCAAGAGGGGCTGGATTCCTTCACATTCCGAACAGATTCCGCCCGTAGCGGGTTCAAATTTAGCCGCGATGACTACTTTCGGGATGTAAATGGGGATGGACGCGACGATTACTGTCGGATTCTGAAAGTCGCACAGGCGCCGAAAGATGCATGGGAGGCTCGGTGTGTACCGGCAGGTCTGGCGCGCTTCAAACAGGGCGCCGACGCAGAAATAACAGACAATGATGTGCCCGAACATATTGCGGACCTCTTGTGGTTTTACGAGGGCGCCATGGTCTGGTACCGGTGGTTCGATGATATGCTGGATTATGCTGAAAATACGGTGGTGAAGACCGCGGGGGGTGTTGGAATTGACGAGACGCCGAAGAAGGAGACCACGACGGGGTTGGGACTCAACCGGATTCTAGCAGGCGGTGATTCGGCGACGCAGACTGCCGACCAATTCCTGAAGGTGGGTGAGAATTCACGACTAGAATTCGATTCCGTTGTGGATTTACGGCAACTCCGAGGTGTGTCCGTGTGGGCCTATTTTGACGAATTCACCAACAATGCACGCATCTTTGATTTCGGTAACGGAAGCGGAAAAGACAATGTACTGTTGGGAATTATGGCACGCGGCAATCGCGCCGGTCAAGGCTTTGGGGCTGTGGGGGCACGACCGAATCCCTCGAATCTCGTGTGCCAGGCCAAGGCACCTGAGGAGGTGAGTCCCTATGTGTACATGAAATCCACGGACGCCAATGTGGACGAATGGACCTGTCCTGCGACAGAACCGGTGGATTCCATGTTTCCACCGGATGAGTTCGAGGCGGTTGAGACACTTCCTACAACCGCCAATTTACTCTTTGAAATATGGGATTCCTCGCAACGCAAGATGCGCATTGTTATCAATGATGCGATTCCCTTGAAGCGATGGGTACATATTGCTCTCACAACGACCGACATGGACCCGGTGCGACCTGTGTGGCAGGTGTGGATTGACCGTAAGAAAGTCTACGAAAACCTCGACGGATTCTTGCCGACGAAGTCGTATACAACGAAAAATTACATTGGGCGCAGCAATTGGGAATCGGTTTCTTCGCAATACCAGGACCGTGACGAGAGATTCCGCGGGTCGCTTTTCGATTTCCGGCTGTACCGGATTCCGATGGGCGAGGGTAAGGTGAAACGGACATATGAGTGGGGATACGGGAAGTTAGGGTTGGGTAATAAGAAATAGGGATATGAAACACGGATTGCATTGTCACTTCATGAATATTTCTCGTGCCAAAGGCACGAGAAATAACCAAGGAGGGGTCAGAGGGGAACCATTGGTTCCCTCGGGAAAAGAGAGGAGTAAGAATCTGTTGGGAATGTAGGGATGTCTTCGGATTCGGAGAAACAATTGGTTGTTCAAAAGTTGGAGGGACCTATGTATGCGAGGGCAGGATTCAATCGAATATGGAATCAAGTAACGGGGTATGGAATTCCTAGAGAGATTGAGGGGTTTCAGGCGGCAACACCAGCTGAACAGGCAAGAGCTATGTTGGCTACATTTTTTGGGCTGTGGAATAATTGGCCTTCAGGACTCGCTAGAGATTCTGGAGGTGCAATTAATACAATGTTTAGTAGTAAATGGTCAGGGTATGTAAGTCCAACTACATCGGATTTTACAGCGGCGAATTTTGGATATATTAGGGGATTAAGTAAATCATTCGTTGCTATCATTTCGTATTCAAATTCTAGCACAACTGTAAATTCGGTAACACTATCGAATGTAAAAATAAATGATGTCATTTATTCACCTTCCTCAATAAATTTTCCAATAAACTCTGCTTCATTAATATTTTCGTGTGATCAGTATACATCCACACAATGTGAGGGTACATGTAGAATAAACATTTTATCTTCGGATTACGCAAATTGTGTTGCACAACTTAATAATTCTAGAGTAGGCACTGCAAGAAACATTATTACACCTGCTATTGGAACTGTGAGCTATACATTTTCATTTACATCCGATACACTCGTTCAAAGCATTTCTTTTGACCAAACCGCTGCATCTGTATTAACAACAATTAATCTCGAATCATTTACAATATCAAACAACATAAGAACATATTTATTTAAAACACACTCATTATTAATCTTTGATTTTAACAACATTTACACAGCCCTTCTCATAGACCTATACACTTCCATAAATACCAGGCATTCTACTGCACCCCCCATTCCCTATACACTCCCCCCATATATTCAAAAAACAACGACATGGTCTGCTCTTGATACAGGATTCAACGGCAAATGTAGTATAATCGCAATCGGACAAGATGGTATCATCTATACAGGTGGAGAATTTACAAGCGCAAGTAGCAAAACTGTAAATCGGATTGCTAAATGGAATGGATCCGTATGGTCAGAATTAAGTTCTGGATTAAATAACTATTGCAATGCTATTACGATTCAGAATGGAATGCTTTATGCAGGTGGTGCATTTACATCAGCAGGCGGAGTTTCCACAAATCGAATCGCTAAATGGGACGGAACTACATGGTCTACTTTAGGAGATGGATTAGGTGCCGAATGTCGAGGAATTGCAGTAGATTCAAATGGAGTCGTGTTTGCATGTGGTCATTTTACAACAACTGGTGAAAATTCAGCTAATTATATTGCTAGATGGAATGGGACTTCATGGTCCGCATTAGGTTCTGGATTTGATAATGTATGTATAACGCTTACAATTGGTCCAGATGGATTCTTATATGCAGGTGGTCAATTTACAACTGCAGGTGGTAATTCAGCCAATTATATTGCTAGATGGAATGGAACTACATGGTCCGCATTAGGTTCAGGATTAAATGGTGCATGTTATAAAATTGCATTTGGACCAGATAATTCTTTATATGCATGCGGTGTTTTTACACAAGCAGGTGGTGCTTCTGCAAATCGAATCGCAAAATGGAATGGAACTGCGTGGTCCGCATTGGGTTCTGGACTAAATGCGTCATGTTGGTCGGTTGAAGTTGGAACAGATGGCTTTTTATATGCAGGTGGTCAATTTACACAAGCAGGTGGAAATGCAGCTAATTATATTGCTAGATGGAATGGGACTATATGGTCTGCTATTGAATCTGGATTGGGTGCCGAATGCGTCACAATTGCACGTGGCCAAGATGGAAGCATATATACTGGAGGCAATTTTACAACTGCAAATGATTTAGCAGCAACTAATATTGCTCTATACAAAAAATTGGATAGAAATGATGCACTTGCTGGAACAAATACTGATGCAATCAAAAATAATTATTTGAATACTTATCTGCCTGCCCAGTATAATGCTGTGTATAAACAAGTTGGGGCTATGATTACTAATTTACAAGGTGCAACTAGCAATACATTGGCGGACGACACGCAAAGATTTAATAATTTGCCCTCTACACCCAATTCCACCTTTTTAATTGATAATCTAATTACACTTACCAATATTTATAATCGTCACAGTTCATCTTATGCGTCATTGGTTAAACCTGCAATTTATTTAAATTATGTTCTTAAATTTAATAGTCTATATAAACGTGCCCTGACTTATTTGGAAACATCCAAATTTACTGAGGCTACTAACACTTTCTTCGCAACCATAAATTCATATATATCCGCAACTACAAATGCTTCAACAACAATTTATAACAATTTAACTGACGCACAGATTTTGAGTTTGCAAAACAATTGTGATGCTGCAACTCGCGACATACTGACTAAATTAATTACAGAGATTACTCAGCTTAACCAGAACAATCCTTCTGATTTCACTGTCCCCACATCGGTTACTGCATCCATTGCTACACCTCCAACAATTCCATCCGCGTATTCAGGATTGGAGACCTTTTGGAACAATAGTGTGTTCAAGCCATTCGAGGACTGGGTAGTCACCATGAGACAATATGTGAAAGATTACATTGATGGATATGCAAGGAATGCAGGTGCAGCAGGAATTACACCAGAACTGAATGCAGCTACATACAAAGGTTATGTAGATTCCACTGCAGCGCCTTGGAATGCAAAAGAAGGCAATTCATTACCTGCATATCTGTATAGGCTTCCTTTAACAGATATAGATTCAAATACTCCTTTCATATCAAACAATTCTATTAAAGAATTTAACGGCAATTATGTAATTAGTGGAAGTGTAAATACAGATAGTGCATGGAAATCATTTTCATCCGGAATACAAAATCAAAAATGGACATTTACACGTACACAAGGAAACGATGGTGTATTTCTAATTCTTCAACTTCCGACTAGAATGAGTTTACAACAAATTACATTAAGTCAAGAATATTCAAATGCTCCTTATTATAGACATATTCTATTGTGGGGCAGCAATGATGGAATCAATTATAATTTTATTGAATCACAATCTGTTAGCACAAACGTAAATTTTATCTTAACCCAAAAAAGTTCTGCATATTCGTTTTTTAGAATAAATCTTGCTGCATTAACTGCTAGTACAACTGATACACTACCATTTAGTGTTTCAGCATTAACAATCGGCATGTACTCAGGAATTATTGTAAACACAAAGCTAGACCAACTTCGCACCATCTACAACATCTTTCGCGATGCAGGTGCGAGCTTTGACGCCATATCAAAAATTCGCGACTTTTACAACAATTCCTACATACCTGGTGCACGATACCTCAAAAGTGCTGATATGGCGCTTACAGTTCCGTATGCCGGCAGCACCCTTACACTCCAACAAGTAGCCACGAAATGTCTCAATTACCTTAATACGGATGGAACGGCAAAAACAACCGCCTTGCAAACGGGCGATGCATCTTTCACGGACTTGTTGGCCCTCATGAATGCAGCAAATACCAAATTTGTTGAAGCTCTCATTGATAGATTTTATGCTGTTCATACAGACTGGAGTCGGAACCGCGGTCTCACCGCGTTAACAGGAATTCCAACAGATGACGGTGCCGTCGATAAAACCGCACTAAGTACAGCCTTTTCTGCAACACGGACCACATATCTGGGAACTACACGATGGGGTGCATTGCTATCAGCGGTACAAGCACGGTCAAAAGCTATGGTAAATTCAGCCAAGGCACTCCAAGGATGGAAAACGGCGGGTGTCTCTGCTTCCTACACATACCCCTTCGCAACCCCTGTGAATACCAAAGGTCTTGGCCTAAGTCTTGCTTAAGGATACAGTGAATTTCCAACCGTAATATGGACCTCACACAACTCAAAGCACAAGTGATGGCGATGTTTGCTATAAGGCAGTCGCAAGGCCAAGGTCACGGTCACGGTCAAAGCCAAAGTAACCAGAATGATGTTTTCTTTCTCTTATACACTCTAATTATCATGACCCTTGTGGAGCGTGCATTTAAGGTGGCCCCGCAAGTCCTGGACTCTCTATGGAATGGGGTCACGCGGTATGCAGCCAAGAAAGCCATCGCTGCTAGCAATCTTCTCCCCACAGCCAACACATCGACCCCTGAATTGAGTAGTATAACTCTGCGGCGGTCCTATGAATCCTCGACAGGTAAGCCCGCCACAGAGATTGATACGTCCCTGGAAAAAGTAGATGGAGTTTTGGAGCATATTTGTTCACTAGACGCCGCTAGACATATCAAACTCGATAAACGCTACGTGCTCCATAACAAAGAGGAAATTGCCGTGACTCCCCACATACGCGCCAAAATCACAGCTATTACCATGAATGAAACCGGTGAACTCAAGAATCTGGAAATTGTGGTATCTTCGGAAAAACTAGGTATCAATGAACTCCGTGCGTGGGTCGACGAAATTCACCGCAACTATTGTTTCGAGAAGAACAACCAGCTCGGGGGAAAGAAGTATTATTTTAACGAAGTGCCGGTGGAACCGATGCAGGAATTGATGCCGTACCACGGGCCACAGGGCAACCTGTGCAACCTGGGCAACCAGCCCGCCAAAAAGAACTACCGGTGGGACTCGGCTCCCAAAACCCTCACATTTACCATGAATGAATTTCATACAGCCAAGAGTTTCCGCAATGTATTTGGTGCCCATGTCGCCGAACTCAAGGAACGCCTCGACCTCTTTGTGAACCACCCTGATTGGTATCAGGCTCGCGGCATCCCCCATTCACTCGGTATTCTCTTACACGGTATTCCAGGTGCCGGTAAAACGTCCACTATCAAGGCAGTCGCCAAAGATACCGGTCGGCATATTTTCAACCTCTCCTTGAGACCCTACACGACTCAGAAACAGCTGACCCATCTCTTCTTCAACGAGAATGTAGCCGTAGTGGGCGAGGACGGTGTGCGACAAACATACCGGATTCCCCTGAATCAACGCGTATATGTAATTGAGGATATTGATTGCCTGACTGATATCGTATATCAGCGAACGGCCGAGGGAAGCGTGGATCCGAATGGTGACGCCGTAACACTCTCCTTTTTACTGAACCTATTGGACGGTGTGTTGGAAACCCCAGGACGCATTCTGATAATTACCACGAACCACCCCGAAAAGTTGGATAAGGCCCTGGTGCGCCCTGGACGTATTGATGTGAACATTCGCTTCCAACATGCGTCCCGCGCTCTCATTGGCGAAATGTATACGAACTTTTACGGCAGTCGTGTTGGTGCAGTGGATGTGCCGGTTGTCCTGGAAGATGCCCTAACTCCAGCAGAGGTCCTCGAGTGCTTTTGCAACAACTTCAAGGACCCGGCTGCCGCCATGCGTCAACTCTTGAAACGTGCGGAACTTCGGTGTGGAACTGCACTGGAAGATTTGCTAATTGCGGAACATCCCGCTGCGGTTGACCCAATGAAACAATCCATGTATATCTCTCCTTCCAATGTCTCGTTTACTGTTAGCGAGCTAGTGGAAGAAGAGGAGTCTTCGAATACATCAGAATCATCACAATCGTCGCAATCGCAACCAGATGAGGTGCAAGTGAATGCCTTCTTACAGAGCCTAGGAATGGAAACGCGTAAAGTGTATTCTCCACAT
>JACCDO011105941.1_pt1 | contig 17749 bp, 11 predicted proteins | sample 7446101 | NCBI WGS metagenome assembly JACCDO01 (sample SAMN15323440, study PRJNA562643) | freshwater metagenome | isolation source: river surface water | place: USA:Blue River Watershed | collected 2017-08-16 | reverse complement strand
TATTTATACATCATATATCGTGTTATATTTTACAAATTTATTTTACTTTTTAATAAAGTAATTTAATACTATAATCAATTTATAGTATTAAAATCTAAAGATAATTATTATTCTAGTAAACAATAATAAATATAATTTATGTTATAATATAATGCAAGAACCAAAAATTGGCGATAAGTTTCAATTTGAAGATAAAAATATAGAATACACCATCACAAACGTCATAAAATACAACGAATATGGAGAATTTAATAACAAACTGTATGAAGGTGGTTATCAAATAAAATATGTAAACTTGGATGAAAACTCACAAGATATGAAATGTGGAATAAAATACGATGAAGAATTTGAATCATTTATTAACTACTATGCTGTAAAAAAACATATTTCAAAAAGATTAATTATATTCACACATAAATCATAATTCTTCCGAAAGAATAGTTATCAAATAAATATTATATAAAATAAAATTGAATAAAATTTAAGTATATTTTACAATTATATGATAAATAATAATGACCAGACAACATCCAATAATATACAACACCCGAAGATTTAACGACTCAAATCAAACGTTTATTACTTGTTATTTCAAAATAGCATATACAACGTATACTAGAACATATTACATATCATCTCAATTTACACTTTCACAACTATACTGTATAATGAAACCTAGAATTCGTAATGATTTATATTTAGAGTTGAGTGAAGTAAATGATTTTGTCTTTGTACTTGCCGGACAAACTGCACAAGAACAAGGAGAACATTTATTACCATCTATCAATACTACTTTACGAGATATTACCGATACAGACAATATTTCATTTTATATTCGCCCAGTTAATGATAATGAAAATCAAAACACTTAAAAAAATTTCTTCTACTAATATAAAATATGCAAATATTTGTAAAAACACTCACCGGAAAAACGATTACCGTTGAAGTTGAACCAAGTGACACCATTGAAAGTGTAAAAACAAAAATTCAGTCCAAGGAAGGAATTCCAATCGACCAGCAACGTCTTATCCATGCCGGTAAGCAGCTAGAAGACGGTAGAACATTATCAGATTATAACGTGCAAAAAGAGAGCACACTCCATCTCGTGTTACGGTTAAGAGGTGGTCAATAAATAGTTAGTCAATTGTTTTTTACACGGTTGTAAAATAAAATTGATTTATAAAAATGCTTTTTTTAAAGGAGGCATAAAAAAGTATCAACATACAAGTCATTTAAAATGTCAACTCAAACTCAACAGTCTGTCCAAACCTCTTCATACAAAAAAAAAATAGAAAAAATAAGCAAAGAAATTGTAGCAGTTGATAAGAAAGTGAAAGACACTTCAAGAGAGGAACATAATTTAGAAGTAGAATGGGTTACTTTGACAAAAAAGTCACATGAAAATAACATGGAAATAATATACCTCAAACAAGAGTTAAGAAAATTAACCCTAGAACAGACAGATATTTATAAAAAATTAAAAGAAAATGCAAGAAAAAGTGAAAAAGTAGATAAAAGAAAAAACCAGTTGTCAATAGAATCCATCCAACTACAAACCAAAAAAACAAAATTAATTCATATGGATATGTGCAAAACTTTAGTCAAGGAAAACGAAAATGAAAAAAAAATAGAACACAACCAGTTAGTCAAGAAATCAAACATAGAATCATCCAAGAAATTTCTGAATGCAATTACAAATACTTTGCCAGAAGACATTGTCAGTTACATTGCAACATTTATTCCAACAACTGTTCGGATACAACTTTTAGAGTCACGTGTTGACTTTGCAAATTTAACAAATCATATTTCACAAATTGACAACAATAAACAAATCGGTTACGACTACTTCAAGATTAGATTTTTAGAAAAATTGTGTAACTGTCCAGAATACTTGAACTCACTATCAAATTTACAGAGAAAAAGACATATGAATTCTAATACACAAGTAGGATTTATCAACGCACATTATTCTCCGGATTGGCATATCAGTTTTGAAAATAAACGAGACATACAGACGATGTTTCAATATGCAATTCTCAAGTTTAAATCATTGAATCCGGAACACGCGTTCAAGATTATGAAGACAATGAGCATCTTAATTGACCCAACTAAAAACTACAGATACAATGCAAACTATCGCGAAAAAGTAGGAAATTATTCTTTGTAATTTAATTAAAATAAAAAGTGAGACCGGTTTGGTCAATAACTTTTTTAATTTTTTATCCGAGCATTTTTCTTCGTAAAAACCAGTTTTTTATCGTAGTGCTTTTTTTTCAGTTAAAACCCTTGCATAAAAATCAAAAAAATACGAACACTTAATTATTTTCAATATAAAAAGTGTTAAAATAAAGAAAAATACCGAAGGCAGAAAATGGTAAAAATTTTGCTCAAAAGCCATAGGGGTTTGAAAAAATGGACAAAAATAAATGTCCAATTTTCAATACCCCAGGTATTTTGGAAACAACTAGTTTTCAAAACGTGTTTTAGACCATAATGCTGTAAATTTCATTTTTTTGTGTTTTGGACGACACCATAATTTTGTGAGCATAAATTCATTTTTAATAAAAAAGTATTTAGGAACTTTTTTTGTAAGTATAATATACTTACATATGACTTACAATAAGAACTTAGAAAGTTCCAAAAATTTCCATTGTAATATTTGTGACTATTATACGTCTCGTAAGAGTCAATATGATAGACACTTATTGACATCAAAACATAAAATCACTTACGATAACTTACACAATGACTTACAAAATGATGCAGACAAAGTTCCAAAAAGTTCCAAATATGTATGTAGTTGTGGTAAAGAGTATTTACACAGACAAAGTTTGTGGGGACACAAGAAAAAATGTAATTTCTCCGAACAAAATAGTGAAAACAACGAAGATAATATTTCACTAATTACCGAAGAAATAGAAGAAAAACCCGAAGAAGAAAATCCGATGAATACTACGATGATTCTTGAATTATTGAAACAAAACAACGAATTTAAAGAACTTATTATTGAACAAAACAAGAAAATTCTTGAACTTGTAAATACGAATAATAGTATTACGAACAACATTACAAACAATACAACCAACAACACAACAAACAATACCAAGTTTAATTTGCAAATTTTCTTGAATGAAAAATGCAAAGATGCGTTCAATATTACCGATTTTATCAACAGTATTGATGTTGGTTTTAAAGATTTTGAGAATTTTGGTAGACTTGGTTATGTGGGTAGTATTAATAATATTCTTATCCGAGAATTGAAAGAGTTAGACGTATATAAAAGACCCATTCACTGTAGTGACTTAAAACGCGAGGTGATTCACGTGAAAGATAATGATACTTGGGTAAAGGACGAAGATAAAAAACACATGAAACGCGCGATTAAATTGATAGAACACAAGAATATCAAGTTAGTCCCGGAGTGGTTAAAAGCAAATCCAAAAGCCGACGATATTTCTACTAAAAAACACGAAGAATATATGAAGATTTTGGATAATTCAATGGGTGAGATAAAGGACGAAGACAACGAAAGAAACTACGATAAAATAATAAGAAATGTGGCAAAAGAAATATTGATTGACAAGGAGAAATAATTAAATATTAGTTTGAGAACTATTGAACAACAAGTTCATATTTTTTACTTCAATTTTATCCTCTTCTTTGTAAAATAACTTCTTAATTTGTTCTTCATCTCTGAAGCGAATAGTATAGTTTTGTTGAATATTGTTTCGCCCAATGCGCCCCATAGCTTGAATAATTTTTTCTTGAGTTAATTTCATATCTTTACTCAAGTAAGCGTGACAAAACTGATAATTGGTGCCATAAATATAGTCGCTTGAACCAATAATCATATATAATTTTTGCTGGTCCGCCATTTTTTTCATTATTTCTGTGTATGTGATACTTGGATGATTTGTGAAAACTCCAATTCCCATAAGCAATAATATTTTCCAACTATCAGCAATATCATTTAACATCATAATTTCAATGACAATATTTTCTTCAATGTCACTTGTAAAAGCAGAAGTAGTATTCATATGTTCTGCCCATTTTTTCAAATGTAGTGGTTTGTTTGGAACAAATGTTTCATTTAATTCTGCAGTTTTTATCATAGAACGCAATATTTCCAGTTCATTGTTTATTTTGTTAATGTCCTTATCTTTTTCTCCGAAATCTTTTGTTCTTGTTTTAGGTTCACTTTTGAACTTTTTTGCAGCAAAACTATCATCTGACATATGTTCTTTCATAGTTTTTTTTTCAATCATATCTTCCAAGTCACGTTCAAGTATTACTATTTTTTCATTTACTCCATTATTGAAATTAATTTTTTCAATAATATCTTCCATAACTTTTGAAGGAATATTTGCTTGTTGGATACAAAACTTTGCAATTTTTTCAACATCTTCGGCTAAGAATAAGGTTGGACCGTCTGTTAAAGTATATGCGTCTTTTGTAGAAACATATAATGCACAGTTACCGTCTTCAATATCTGGAAGTGTTTCAATATTTTGATGACTCACCATTTTTTTAAGTTGAGTTCCTTCCATTTTTTCTTGTGATACATTTCGGAAAATATTTGAGTCAACGCTAATTGTTTTTTTAATAGTATTTCCTTTACTATCAATATAGTTGTTGGGTAGAATACGTTTTGTTTTCTGATTTTTTAATGTTATATAAATAGCACCCCAAGTACCTTTAACAATATTTTTTAATAGTTTCAAATAATACAATTTTATGTTTTGCATATTTACATCGTCTAGTGATGGAAAGTTACGTTTTATTTTCATGTTATTCATAATATAATCATTTTTTTCAACAACCATTATAAAATTAACAATTTCTTCCAAGTCAAAGTATCGTAACAACGTAAGGTTATTTTCACAGTGTTCAACAATTTTTAAAACTTCAGTATATTCTGTGCTCAAATAATGAGGTAGTACAACATAACCATTTTTATTAAGAATAGGTATTGATTTTTTGCAGTCGTGACTCACAATATTATAAACGTTGGCACCCGCGAATTTATTTTTAAAGTCTTCTAAAGTATCCGTTAGTTCGTGTAACTTGGGTAATGTTGCCGAAGACAATATCATATTTGGGATTAAGTTATTTTTCCAGTTTTCTTGTATAATTTTGTGTAACTCGTGACTATCATAATCCAGTGTAATTGTAGGTTCGTCCCAATAAGTTACAATATTTTCAACTGGATTGAATGCTTTCATATAGTACATTGCTGGCAAGTATGATTTCAAATCGCAAATGATAATTTCAACTTTGTCTCCGACACTATTATCAACTTTTTTAATTTGACCGCTACGTTTGTTTGTGGTATACTCTTTAGCAGCGAAATAGTGAAGACGAATATCATCTGCGGAAGAACAACCAAACGCAAATGCTATTTTTTTACCAACGGAAATTGCTGAACGTGCAAGCGCCAGTCCAACGTGTCTAGCAGCGCATACAAATATTACTCTATTTTTTTCCGAAACACCAATAGGGGTTAAGGTTTTTCCGGTGCCGGTAGGCGCAATATATAGTATAATTTTTGGTTTGTTTGGTTGAATTGTTTTGACGACAGAACTATTTTTAGTTTCTTCACAACTTTCATCACTATCATATTCGTCGTTATCTTCGCGTTTTTTTTGTATTTTGATTTCTTTACGATATAAATCTAATCTGGTGTCAAAGTCTGGATTTTGCATAATATTGAATATTTTTTTTTGGTGTTCGTACAAACTCATATCAGAGTATTTCAAGATAAGTTCATTTTTTTCAATAAAGTCTACGGAGTTTTCAATAATTTTTGTCATATCAACATCTTCTTCAAATTTGGATAGTATATTATTTGTAATTTGTACAACATGACGATTTAAATTAGAAATACTATTTTTAATTAGTTTACTTAGAGTGAAGTAATGGAATAACCATTTGAAACTTTTTTTTTGTATGTATTTTAGGGTTTCTTCAATATTATTTAATAATAAATATTCATAAACAATATCGGCGTTCAGTTTAGAGGTATCATTTTTTTCAATTCTAATAATGTCTGCTTTTTTTATATTTGGATTACTTTTTGGTTGAACGTTGAATATTTCTTCACTATTAGTATACTTTTTTTTCATTTCGTTGATTTTGGGCGCAAAATATTTATTATAAAGATGGTCTTCCATAGTTTCGTTGTATTCTATTTTCAAGAATTGAAATAGAGAGTTGTGTTTATTGTATTTTATATTTACATTGTGGAATCCTTGGATAATTAAACCCAAAACATCTTTCTCTTGGAAAGAAACTGGAAGTTCAATAGATTCCCATTCACTTTTAGTTAATTTACGTTGATTTAAATCCATTTTGACGCTATTTTATTATGTGTAAAAAACTTTATACCAGTTAAATTAAATCAATTTTTATTTAATTTGTAAATAATATAAAAGTTATCAACCAGTATTATTATATTATTAAATAGTAAATGTGTTATCCTTTTTGTATTTGGAATACAAACACTTTAAAAAAGGTTCACCCCATAATGAAAAAACGACCGAGTAAAAAAATAAAATTTTTTGGTTTTAGATTTAGAAAGTCGTTAGTAGAAAATAAAAAAAATAATTTATAAAAAAATTGAAACGAGTAAATATGAAATAGTTATTTCATATATAACTACTATACCATATATAATGAATAAAGAGTTCAAAATTATTACGATTGAGGGAAATATTGGTTCTGGTAAGTCAACATTACTTGAATTTTTAAGGAATGAGTTAATGATAGATAATAAAAAAGTTATATTTATGAAAGAACCAGTAGATGAATGGGAGTATATAAAAGACGCGAATGGTAAAACGATGTTACAAAAATTTTATGAAAATCAAGAAAAATATTCATTCCCATTTCAAATGATGGCATATATATCGCGTTTGAAACTACTTAAGGAAACGGTTGAAAAAAATCCAAATGCAATTATTATTAGCGAACGTAGTTTATATACTGACAAGTACGTATTTGCCAAAATGCTTTATGAAACCAATAAAATTGAAGATGTTAGTTATCAAATATATTGTAAATGGTTTGACACTTTTGTAAAAGACTATCCTATATCTGGTGTGATTTACGTGAAAACAGACCCAGAAATTTGTCACGACAGAATAGCAAAACGTTCAAGGTTAGGCGAATCAAATATTCCACTTGAGTATTTAGATTCTTGTCACAAGTATCACAATAGTATGTTGAATATAGAAAAACAATTGATGAGTAAAAATCAACTAGTGTTGGATGGTAATGTTGATATATTTTATAGTAAACATACATTAAATGTCTGGATAAAAAGTATAAAAGAATTTATTGAAAAATAAATTATAAAAAAATTGAAGTAGTTTAAATTTTTTTATATGGTGTAAAAGTAATAATAATGTTAAAATATTTGACAAAAAAAGTAACTCCGACAACAAATCATTTTGTTGGAGAAATATTATTGAGTAATGATGAATGTAAATATGAAAAAGAAGAAAACCAATACGTATTGTATTTTGATGGTTGTAGTAAAGGTAACCCTGGGTTAGGTGGCGCTGGTGCCGTTTTATATAAAGATGGAGAAGAAGTATGGGGTTCTTCTAAACTAGTCGGAGAAAAAGTAACAAATAATGTAGCAGAATATAGTGGATTGATTATGGGGTTACAAGAAGTGTTTATTAGAAAAATTAAAAATATATTAGTGCGAGGAGATAGTCAGTTAGTGATTAAACAAATGAAGGGTGAGTATAAAGTAAAATCGGAAGGTCTAGTTGAATACTATAAGCAGTCAAAACTATTGGAAAGTTACTTTGATAAAATTGTATTTGAACACGTTTATAGAGATAAAAATAAACGTGCAGATGAACTGTCTAATATGGCATTAGAGTTGTCATAAATGAATAAATTTATCCGTTTTCAATATAAGATATATTTAATTTTTGATTTGGTTTGTACTTTAATATGTCTAACTGACGACTTGTAGTAGGAAAATCATCAAATCCATAAATGTCTTGTAACAATAACCATTCAAAAATACCACCCAAATAAATGTATACATTTGTGAAACCTAGATTGATTAATTGGTTATATTTTTTATAAATGGTTTCATCATTGGAGTTTCGACCATAGATAATAATGCGAATATTTTTGTTACTAATTAAATAGTGATTCATTAAAGTTTCTTCTTTTTGTGGAGTTAAAGTGTTAGAAATAAGGCAAAGTTGTTCAGATAATGGAAGAGTGTTCATAAGTAAATAAATTTCTGGATTTTTATAAGCAGTTTGCATATCTTCAAAATTTATTTTTTGTATAGATTGGGAGTTTCCCATATGAGTTGTAAATATTTGTTATATTTATAAAGAACAAATATTTAATACTGTTTTCATTGTTTTTATATTGGTTTTATCTTCCAGTCCATACTTTTAGAATAGGTAGTTTATTGGGAAGAATAATATTTAAATAAGGTTTATGGATTTTGTAATCGGCAAAAGAATATCCCCAACATCCATATATTGGTGGTAAACCACGGAAATATTCTCTATTAATGGAATTAAACAAACAAATATCATTTTTATTATGGCATGATTTATCATTTAAAAAAAGTAAACAACCAAATATACGTTCTAGTGCACACCTATCATTTTTAGAATTGACAACGTTAAATAATTTAAATAAGTTATGTTTATCATTAATTAATTTTAAATATTCGTAGGTAATTACAGCCATACATCCAAAACAACCATGCCATAAATTTGTGTTATTATATATTTCAAGGACTTCACTATTATTATTTAAATGTTCAATTAATTTTTTTTCAGTACTAACGTCATTCCAGTCATGGTCAATATACCATAAAAATTTATATTTATCAACGTCACTGAAATTTAGATAGTTATTCATAAAAACAGAGTCGTGAATAATAACTGCTTTTTTAAACCATTTATACATTAAATAATAATAGATTGGTAATAATTCACCTTTTCCAGATGTAAAAACAGAGTTTAGTACTTCAGTATTATATAATTTTAAATCGCTTTTCAGAAAATCGTAGTTACTATGGTCGTCTATAATAACTATTTTATTTAATGGATAATATTTACGTATACAAGAATAACTTTCTTGCCAATATTCATTAGTAGTAGGTGAATTAACATGTCTTAATATTATAAATCCGATATCATCCATTTTTATATAAGTATACTAATATTATAATAGTTTATTTTTAACTAAAGTTTACAATAATTTCTACTTTTTCTTTTTTAATGCTTTTGGTTGCGGATACCGAAAGTTCTTCACGTTTCTTGCGAGTTTTTGTGTTATTATTGTTAGAGTTATTATCAATAGAAAGTTCTTTTCTTTTTGATGTGCTGTTGCGAGTATTCATATCTTTTTCAATTGTATCGTAATTATCTTCTATGTAATTGATAACTTTATTTTCAAGAGTCCATTTAAAAAAATTTAGTTGACCAATAGTAGTTTCAATAAAAGTTCCATTTTTATATGGAATACTAATTCTTTCCCAACGACAAAATGGGTCAAAACGACGTTTACTATATGCTTTAAGTTTTAATTTATAGTCAACATAAACTTTGAATCTTCGTGTAACACCATGAGTATCTTCAAAAGAATATAATGTGTAATATTTTTTTGCATAGTTTGTAGCAAACCAGTCTACAATTCTAAGGGAAATTTTAGATTCACCTGTAATTATTTTCAACATTTTATCCAAGTTATCATCGTTTTTATAAAATTCCATTAAATTATTCAACAATAAATCGTTTTGTGTAGTATAGTTGACAGAAGACATTATTATTTTATTTTAAATACTTTAAGTGTTTTTAAATTGTTTATTCCTCTGAACATTAATACTGTTCAGTTATTAGTATATTATTTTGATTAAAGTTATAATTTACACTTAATATTTAGTCGGCACAATTAAGATAACGCGATGTAAAGATATAAGACTAAAATAAAACAACTAGATGAAGATATTAAGAATTTGATATATTTTAATAATATAGTGTGTCAACAACTATTTTTAAATGATGTAAATTTTTAAAATACAATGACATTCTAGAAAACATAAACCAAATATATGTATGTAATCCAATATACGTAATTATTATTTTATTTAGTAATTAAAATTGTTTTTTATAAATATATTTAATAATCATTGAATTGTTATTCTAATAAATTTATTATTTATAAATTTTTTCTTTAATAATATTATAATGGGGTGCTATAAAATTGTTTTAAACCTCAGCAAGCCAACTTTTCACACGACTCACAGTGGTCGTAAAGTTTATGTGTCAGGAAAACAAAGTGGATGTTATAAAGACCCAGTTAGTAATAAAAAAATTGTTATTACTGAAAGTGCTTCTGGAAATGGCGATGAATGTGAAGATACTGTAGAAAAATTAAAAATAGAACTTACCCGACAGTTGAAAAATTTAATGATCGAAGCAGTTCTTTGTAAGTATCCAAAATCCAAAGTAATATGTGCATATGATTCTAACTGTGGTAGCGACAATGACTGTAACAATTCTAGTTCAGATAGTGAGTGTAGTCATAGCAGTAAAAAAAAATGTAACTCATCTAGTTCATCTGATTCAGACTGTGAAAAATGTTCAGATGGTTGTGAACCCAACAAAGGAGGTGATCGTTACCTAACAAGGACTTGTCAACCAACAAATCTTACTGGAACGACTGTAGGTAGTATAATATTGTTAATAGTTAGTAAAAATTTATCTTATTGTGAATACAATAGTGTACTATGTATTGGAACATTATACAATGGAACACAAAATGTGAATGGTGGTTTTAAAGGAAAAGTAAATTGGTATAATCCATTAAATGGTCAAATTTCAATAACAGTATATGAAACTATTGCTGGTTTATTTGGAAGTGACTATTATATTGTCAATTTGAATGGGTTAGATGGTGATACAGGCGCAACTGGTCCGACCGGTCCTGCAGGTCCAACTGGAGAGTCAGATACATATATTTCTCAAACAACAAATACAGTAGCATTGCCTGTTGTTGGAGAAACAAATACGTATTATGTAGGTGGAGATTTAGCATATACTGTTGGAAGTGTAATAAAGTTTATCAGAAAAAATTCAAGTAACGTTCCAGTTTATGATTCTTACTTTCAAGGTACTGTTGTGAATTATAATACGAGTAGCGGTGCAATTATAGTGAACATAACTGATGTATATAATATTCCAAATGATATGTATTATTTTTATAATGTTAACTTAACTGGTTACAATGGTGCTACTGGATATGGTTCTACTGGTGTTACTGGTGCAACTGGTGCAACGGGTGCTCCTGGTGTAACTGGTTATGGTGCCACTGGTGCTTCTGGTGCTTCTGGTGCAACTGGTGCAACTGGTGCCACGGGTTCTGTTGGTTCAACTGGTGCAACTGGTTATGGTGCAACTGGTTCTACCGGTTCTACTGGTGCAATTGGTTCAACTGGTGCAACTGGTTCAATTGGTGCAACTGGTTCTACTGGTGCTACTGGATATGGTTCTACTGGTTCTACTGGTGCTACTGGTGCAGTTGGTTCAACTGGTGCTACTGGTGCTCCTGGTTATACTGGTTCTACTGGTGCTACTGGTGCTCAAGGTGCTACTGGTGAATCTGGTGACACATATTCTGCACAGTTATCATCTCAAGAAATTACTATTAGTAGTAGTGAACCTACACTTACTAGTAGTGGTTATACAACAACACTACAAGATGTACCTAGTGGATTAGCATATATTTCTGGAAATACCATTCTAGTAGTTTCAACTGATAATTTATATAGTTTTGTTGGTATTGTATCGTCTTATAGTAAATCAACTGGAGGTTCAATGAGTATTATTGATATTACAGATATTGTAGGTACTTTTCCAGTTACAAATGTATGGAATATTAATTTGAATGGTACTCCTGGTCCAAATGGTGAAACTGGTGCAACTGGTGCAACTGGTGCTAGGGGTGCTACTGGTTCTACTGGCGCTGACGGTGATACTGGTGAAACTGGTGCGACTGGTGCGACTGGTGCTACTGGTTCTACTGGTGCGGCTGGTTATACTGGTGCCACTGGTTCTATCGGTCCAGTTGGTGAAACTGGTTTAACTGGTGCTACTGGTTCTAGTGGTTCTACTGGTGCTACTGGTTCTACTGGTGCGGCTGGTTATACTGGTGCAACTGGTTCAATTGGTGCAACTGGTTTAACTGGTGCAACTGGTGCGGCCGGTAATACTGGTGCAACTGGTGCGACCGGTCCAATGGGTGCTGCATTATTCACCTTATATTCTTCAAATAATTCTAGAGCAACATTATCATCACCTAATTCAATTACAACTGTGGGAACTGGAGGTTCAACTGTAACTGTAAAATCAGTTGAACAATTTACTGATGCGTTATTAACATTTGTTGTTGGAACTGTAGGATATGACAAAAATGTTGGATTAACAAATAGCGGTTCAACATCATACTTTAATTTTGTGTTTACTTCATTAACATCTACTTACAGTATAATATACTGTGTAAATGGAGGAACAGTATATACTCCAGTAAGTAATATTAGTTACTCAGTAGGTGATCAATTCAGTATTGCATTAAATAACTATCACGTAACATTTTCACAAAGTGGAAGTACTACAACTAACTATTCATATGTTATATCAGATTCTAGCAGCAATGCGTACCTTGCATCATTTTTATTTGGTTCAACTAATGTTGGAGATTCTGTTACAAATATTGCTTTTTACTATGCAACAATAGGAACAACTGGTGATACTGGTGCAAGTGGTGCAACCGGTGCTACTGGTGCAACCGGCGTTTCTGGTGCTACTGGTGCAACTGGTGCTACTGGATTTGGTGCTACTGGTTATACTGGTTCTAGTGGTGCAACTGGTTCTACTGGTTCTACTGGTTCTACTGGTGCTGCTGCACCAGGTAACTTTACTTTAACCACAAGTACACCATCTACTATTTCATTTCCAACAGTAAATTCAGTGAAAGCATTATCTGGAATAAGTTATTCAAGTTATGCTGTAACATCAGAATATTATAACTCAGCATATTTATCTTTTAATTATACTTCAGATGGAAGTAATTCAAATAATGTTGGTTTATCTTACTATGATAGTAGTACATATACGCCATATTATTATTTTTATTTTACCCCAGGTGGTTCTGTGAATACTTATCAAATTTGGATAAATGGTGTTGTTACGGGTGTTACTGGTAGTTTTACATCTAATGATTCATTTTCTATTATACTAGATAGTTTAAATGTATATTTCTATGTTGCGGGAGTATTAAAGTATACTACAACAAGAACTGTTCCTTCTTCTGGAAGTTATTTCCAAGGTTACTTTGGAGTATCATCTGCAGATGAATATATTTATAACATTACATTTGGTTATTTATCAACTGGTGCAACCGGTGTAACTGGTTCTACTGGTAAAGATGGTGAAACTGGTTTAACTGGTGCTACTGGTGCTGCTGGTGCTACTGGTGCTACTGGTGCCGCTGGTTATACTGGTGATACTGGTGAAACTGGTGCGACTGGTGCGACTGGTGCTACTGGTATGACTGGTGCTACTGGTGCTACTGGTGCTGCGGGTTTTACTGGTTCTACTGGTGCTACTGGTGCTGTTGGTGAAACTGGTTTAACTGGTGCTACTGGTTCAACTGGTGCTGCTGGTGCAACTGGTGCCACTGGTGCTGCTGGTTATACTGGTTCTACTGGCGCGACCGGTGCTACTGGTGAAACTGGTTTAACTGGTGCAACCGGTTCAACGGGTGCTGCTGGTTATACTGGTGCAACTGGTGCAACTGGTGCAACTGGAACAACTGGTGCTACTGGTTCAACTGGTTTAACCGGTGCTACTGGTGCTACTGGTGCTACTGGTTATGGTGCTACTGGTTTAACTGGTGCAACTGGTGCTACTGGTGGTGCTGCACCAGCAAATTTCTCTTTAACTACATCTTCAAGTAATATTTCATTCCCAACTGTAAATTCGGTATTAGGATTAACTGATGTTTCAAGTGGTGATTATGCAGTAACTAATGAATCTTACTCATCATTATATTTATCATTTTCATATAAAAATGATGTTGCAGATACAAATAATGTTGGTTTAGCGTACGGTTCTAGTAACACACCATATGCTTATTTTTATTTCAATCCACTTGGTAGTGTAAATACTTATAATATTGTAGTAAATTCTGTTGCCCTTTTTACTACTCCTCAGTCATTTTCATCGGGTGCTTCATTTTCTATTATTCTGGATAATTTGAATATCTACTTCAGCGTGGCTGGTTCAATCGTAGCAAGTCAAACTAGAACAATTCCTTCCACTTCAAATACTTTTAAAGGTTACTTTGGTGTTTCGAGTGAAAATGAATTTATTTATAATATATCATATGGATACTTGGATACTGGTGCAACTGGTGCAACCGGAACAACTGGTGCTACTGGTGCTACTGGTTCTATTGGTGCAACTGGTGCGACTGGTGCGACTGGTGCTACTGGTGCCACTGGTGTAACTGGTGCAACTGGAGCAACTGGTGACACGGGTGAAACTGGTGCTACTGGTGCTACTGGTGGAACTGGTGCTACTGGTTTAACTGGTTCCACTGGTGCTACTGGTGCTACTGGCGCAGCTGGTTTTACTGGTGATACGGGTGAAACTGGTGCAACTGGTGCAACTGGTTCAACTGGTTCAACTGGTTCAACTGGTGCTACTGGTTCAACTGGGGCGACTGGCGCTACTGGTGTAACTGGTGCTACTGGTGCTACTGGTGTTACTGGTGCTACTGGTTCTACTGGTGCTACTGGTGCTACTGGTGCTACTGGTGCTACTGGTGCTACTGGTGCGACTGGTTCTACTGGTGCTACTGGTTCTACTGGTTTAACCGGTGCAACTGGTACAACTGGTGCAACTGGTGCAACTGGTTATGGTGCTACTGGTTTAACTGGTGCTACTGGTGCAACTGGTGGTGCAGCTCCAGCAAATTTCAATTTAACAACAACTTACACAAGTTTAATTTCATTCCCAACAGTAAATTCAGTATTAGGATTAACTGGTCTCACAACATCAGACAATGCATATGCGGTAACAACTGATTCTTATTCATCATTATATTTATCATTTTCATATAAAAATGACAATGCAAATACAAATAATGTTGGTTTAGCATATGGTTCTACTAACACAAAATATGCTTATTTTTATTTCAATCCATCTGGTGATGTAAATACTTATAACATTGTAATAAATGGTACCAATTATTTTACTACTGCTCAGTCATTTACCGCAGGCGATTCATTTTCTATTATACTTGATAATTTGAATATCTATTTCAGTGTGGCTGGTTCATTAGTCGCAACTCAAGTCAGAACAATTCCTTCAACTTCAAATACTTTTAAAGGTTACTTTGGTCTTTCAAGTCCAAATGAATTTATTTATAACATTTCGTATGGATACTTGGATACTGGTGCGACTGGTGCTACCGGAACAACTGGTGCTACTGGTGCTACTGGTGCTACTGGCGCTACTGGTGCTACTGGCGCTACTGGCGCTACTGGTGCCACTGGTGTAACTGGTGCTACTGGTGCTACTGGTGCTACTGGTTCAGTTGGTTACACTGGCGCTACTGGCGCTACTGGTGCTACTGGCGCTACTGGTGCAACTGGTGCCACTGGTGCTACTGGCGCTACTGGCGCTACTGGTGCTACTGGCGCTACTGGTGCAACTGGTGATACTGGTTTAACTGGTGCGACTGGTGCAACTGGTGCCACTGGTGCTACTGGTGCTACTGGTGCGACTGGTGCTACTGGTGCGACTGGTGCTACTGGTGCTACTGGTGCTACTGGTGCTACTGGTGCTACTGGTGCAACTGGTGCTACTGGTGCTACTGGTTATGGTTCTACTGGTTTAACTGGTGCTACTGGTGCTACTGGTGCTACTGGTTTTGGTTCTACTGGTTTAACTGGTGCCACTGGTGCTGCAGGACCAGCATTGTTTACTTTAACAACATCTTCAAGTAATGTTACATTCCCAACTAAAAACTCTATTTTATGTAGTGCTGACACAACAAGTGTAGCAACAACAGTTGAGTATTATAGTAATGTTTTCATGTCTTTTTATTTAACAACTGATGGTGCAAATACAAATAATATTGGTTTAGCATCAAAATCTGGTTCAACTTATACAGAACAATACTTTTTCAAATTTAATGAACCAAGTAGTGGTTCTGTAAATATTTATGCTACTCCAGTTCAAGGTTCTTCGGCAGTAACAAGTACCACATTTAGTAGCGGAGACTTTTTCAGCATATTTGTTGACAAGTTATTCGTTTATTTTTATAAAAATGGTTCATTAATTACAAGTGTAACTAATACAAATCCAACTTCAGGAGTATACTACTACGGTTATTTTGGATTAGCAAATTCTGGTGATAATTTAACAAGTATTTCATTTGGATACTTAACAACCGGTGCAACTGGTACGACTGGTGCAACTGGTGCTACTGGTGCTACCGGTGCAACTGGCGCAACGGGTGCTACTGGTGCTACTGGTGCTACTGGTGCAGCTGGTTATACTGGTGCAACTGGTGCTACTGGTGCTACTGGTGCTACTGGTGCTACTGGTGCTACTGGCGCGACTGGTGCAACTGGTGCTACTGGTGCAGCTGGTTATACTGGTGCAACTGGCGCAACTGGTGCTACTGGTGCTACTGGTGCAACTGGTGCTACCGGTGCAACTGGTGCTGCTGGTTTTACTGGTGATACTGGTTTAACTGGTGCAACTGGTGCGACTGGTGCAACTGGTGCTACTGGCGCTACTGGTGCTACTGGTGCAACTGGTGCTACTGGTGCTACTGGATATGGTTCTACTGGTTTAACTGGCGCAACTGGTGCTACTGGTATTACTGGTAATACTGGTGCAACTGGTGCTACTGGTGGTTCTGCACCAGCAAATTTTACTTTAACACCATCTTCAAGCACTGTTTCATTTCCATCTACAAACTCAGTAAGAGGAACTACTGGTGCAGTTGGTAATTATGCAGTAACAAATGAATCTTATTCATCACTATATATGTCATTTTCATATACAAATGATACAGCAAGTACAAATAATATTGGTTTAGCATATGGTTCTAGTAACACATTATATTCTTATTTTTATTTCAATCCACTTGGTACTGCAAATACTTATAACATTGTAATAAATGGTACCAATTATTTTACTACTGCTCAGTCATTTTCAGCAGGTGATTCATTTTCTATTATACTTGATAATTTGAATATTTATTTCAGTGTGGCTAACTCAATAGTAGCAACTAAAGCAAGAACAATTCCTTCCACTTCAGAAACTTTTAAAGGATATTTTGGTGTTTCAGATGTAAATGAATTTATTTATAACATTACATTTGGATACTTATCAACTGGCGCAACTGGTGCAACTGGAACAACCGGTGCAACTGGTGCTACTGGTGGAACTGGTGCTACTGGTTTAACTGGTTCTACTGGCGCGACTGGTGCTACTGGTGCTACTGGCGCGACTGGTGCTACTGGCGCAACTGGCGCAACTGGTGCTACTGGTGCTACTGGTGCTACTGGTGCTACTGGTGCTACTGGCGCGACTGGTGCTACTGGTGCTACTGGTGTGACTGGTGCTACTGGTGCTACTGGTGCGACTGGTGCTACTGGTGCTACTGGTGCGACTGGTGCTAC
>JACCDO010759801.1_pt1 | contig 17749 bp, 17 predicted proteins | sample 7446101 | NCBI WGS metagenome assembly JACCDO01 (sample SAMN15323440, study PRJNA562643) | freshwater metagenome | isolation source: river surface water | place: USA:Blue River Watershed | collected 2017-08-16 | reverse complement strand
TGGTCGTTTCCAGCTTAATAATCTTGCCTTGTTTTACCAAAGCCACGCGCGAACATAACTCTTCTGCTTCTTCTAAATAGTGCGTGGTGAGAATAATGGTATGGCCTTGTTGGTTTAAGCGCTTGATAAATTCCCACAGCATATAGCGCAGTTCCACGTCCACCCCAGCCGTTGGCTCATCTAATACGATGACTGGAGGCTTGTGTACCAAAGCTTGAGCAATCAGGGCGCGCCGTTTCATACCGCCGGAAAGCCGCCGCATATTGGTATTGGCTTTATCGCTTAAGCCCAAGCCGGTAATAACCTCATCTATCCACACATCGTTAGCGGAACCCTTACCAAAATAGCCGGCTTGAAAACGCAGCATTTCGCGCAAAGTAAAAAACGGATCAAACACCAATTCTTGTGGCACTACCCCTAAAGAACGTCGTGCTTGGCGATATTGCTTAATCACGTCATAACCCATCACCTGCACGCTGCCAGCAGTGGGGTGCAATAAGCCAGATAACAAATTAATCATGGTGGACTTGCCCGCCCCATTGGGTCCAAGCAAGGCAAAAAACTCACCGGGCTGTATGGTCAGATTGATATCATCTAAGGCGAGCAAATCACCGAAGCGTTTAGATACCTGATTGAATTGAACTGCTGCAGACATAAATGGATAACCGTGCACTGGTTAGATGGGCTATTTAACTAGTTCATCTACCCCATAAAGCGTTAATAGACTGCGTAGATTGGCAGGAAGTTTGTTAAAACGTAATTGGCAACCAAGTTGATTGGCATTTCTGAGTAACTCGAACATAAAGCTTACTGTGGCAGTATCAACTTGGGTCACTTGAGAAAAATCTATGCTTAATTGACCAGACTTGGGCAGTAAATTTACATTGTCGCGCAGGGTCAAAATACGTTGCATGGTCATATCGCCATGTAGTTTCCATACCCCATCAAGTTTTTCTATCTGCGCCACATTGATCTCGTTTCGTAAAGCGGTTAACGGTTTTACTAATTCACTGTTTTCTTGGACAGGTTGTTCTTGTTTTTATCGACTAGCTTTTGAATCAAGCCATCGATACCGTTTTGACGTATCTCATTACCAAACTGGTTGCGATAATTGGTGACCAAACTTACCCCTTCTATGGTGATGTCATACACCTTCCAATCGTCATTGATCCCTTCCAAGGTGTAATCTACCGCGATAGGCTGACCGCCGGGTTGCAGAATCTGAGTTTTCACCACCACTTGTTTATCATCGGCATAGTCTTTCAATGGCTTGTATTCAATGGTCTGATTACGATACTTGGATAAAGCCGAGGCATAGGTAAACAACATCAGCGTACGAAATTCTTTTTGAAATGCCTCTTGTTGGTCTTTATTGGCTTTGGAGTAGTTTTTACCCAACACCAAACGACACACATGTTCAAAATTGAAATGCGGCATAATTTTTTCTTCCGCTAAGGCAAAAACTTTTTGTTGGTCGCCAGATTGGATGTCTTTATCTTTTTTCACGATAGTAATCACATCATCAGCGATACCTTTGACGAATACATCAGCCGCTACCGCAGCCACAGCCAGTTGACTTATGGCTAACAAAGTTAAAGCAACAAAAAACTGTTTTAACACATTCATTTACTCACCCGCCTTGCTATCAGATTTTTCAGATGCTTTGCTATACAAGAATTGACTAATCAATTTCTCTAGCACCACTGCATCTTGTGTGTGTGTGATTTTATCACCCTCTTTAAGATTGGTTTCCTCACCGCCTACTTCAAGACCGATATATTGTTCACCCAACAAACCAGCGGTGTATATATTGGCGAAAGTATCGGAAGAAAAAGTGTAGCGTTTGTCTAATTTGAGGGTAACGATGGCTTCATGCAATTTATTATCAAAGTTGATGCTATCCACACGACCTATCACCACCCCAGCGCTTTTCACCGGAGCGCGCGGTTTCAAACCACCAATATTTTCAAACGCTGCTGTGACGGTGTAAGTTTCACCCAAATTACTCGAAGTCAAATTACCCACTTTAAGCGCCAAGCCAAATATGGCGGCAATTCCCAGCGCCACGAATACGCCCACCCATAAATCTATCTTCGTTCTTTCCATTGCTTCCTCACATCCACGCTAAACGTTAATCATAAATGAAGTTAACACAAAATCTAAACCCAACACCGCTAAAGAAGAGTACACCACTGTTCTAGTCGTCGCGCGGCTAACGCCCTCAGCAGTGGGTGGCGCATCGTAGCCTTCGAACAAGGCAATCATGGTACAAACGATACCGAACACCACGCTTTTAATAACGCCATTGATAATATCTTCACTAAAGTCCACATTGGCCTGCATCTGCGACCAAAATGCCCCGCTATCTACGCCTATCACAGGCACGGCGACAAAATAGCCACCCAAGATCCCTATCATAGAAAACAGCACAGCCAAGATAGGCATAGAAATCAACCCTGCCCAAAATCTAGGGGCCAACACTCGACCGATAGGGCTAACCGCCATCATTTCCATCGCCGACAACTGCTCGGTAGCGCGCATCAAGCCAATTTCAGCGGTGATCGCAGTGCCGGCACGACCAGCGAAGAGCAAAGCCGTTACCACCGGCCCCAGCTCACGCACCAAGGAAAGCGCTACTAGCACGCCTATGGCTTCAGAAGAACCATATTTTTGTAAGGTGTTATAGCCTTGCAAACCTAGCACCATGCCAACGAAAAAAGCTGACACGATAATGATTAACAAAGACAGCACACCGGTGGCATACACCTCTTTAATAATTAAACCGGGGCGACGTATGCTTTCCAGCAGATATAGCACCACATAGAAAAATAAACGACCACCCGCACCTAAATGCCAAATGGCATTGATAAATGGATGGCCGATGGCACGGAAAAAACGACTGATGCTATTCATGATGCAGCGACTCTCAACATTTCCTTGGCGTAATCTTCGGCTGGATAGTGGAATGGCACAGGACCATCTGCTTCACCATGCACAAATTGATGCACAAATGGCATGGTAGATTTTTTGATTTGTTCTGGACTTCCTTCTGCCACTACCACACCATCGGATACAAAATAGATATAGTCTGCGAATAAGAAGGTTTCATGCACATCGTGCGTCACCACGATTGAAGTCGCCCCTAGAGCATCATTTAGGCTACGAATCAGATTACACACCACACCCATAGAGATGGGGTCTAAGCCGGCAAACGGCTCGTCATACATAATGATGGAAGGATCCAGCGCCACCGCACGAGCCAAAGCCACGCGGCGCGCCATACCACCGGATAATTCAGCGGGCATCAAGTGGTGGGCACCACGCAAGCCGACTGCATTTAATTTCAACATGACAAAGTCACGTATCATAGACTCGGGCAGGTTGGTGTGTTCGCGTAGCGGGAAGGCGACATTTTCATACACCGACAAATCGGTGAACAAAGCGCCAAACTGAAACAACATGCCCATTTTTCTGCGCAATAAGTACAGCTTGTCGCGGCTCTGCTCATGCACCACTTCGCCATCTACCAACACTTCGCCGTGGTTGGGTCTAAGCTGACCGCCTATCAAGCGTAGCAAAGTGGTTTTGCCACTGCCGCTACCGCCCATAATCGCCACCACCTTGCCACGCGGGAATTGCATATTAATGCCCTTGTGCAATAGACGATTTTTGTAGCCAAACGATAGATTGTTGATTTCGACGATATTGTCAGCCATAACTTAAAAAGTGCCACTAAATACAAGTTTTGCATTTTAAAGCAAAAGCAGTTTTAGGGTAACCATGAAATGGCCTAATCATGGCATGAATATCAGGGCTGAATTAAAAACCCATGCAAACAGTGTAGCGATTTTCGTCTACTATAGTTGGCGAATTGCCGACCGAAGTCACTGCATCGACCGCTGTTGTCCCTGTCACATTTTGCGCTGCCATCATGGCACCACTCGCCGTATTACCGTTATCCAACATGGCTTCTAGCTGCTTGACGAACTTACCGGGGATATTTTGCGAACAAATAGCAAACGCACCGCCCAAACCAGTGATAGTCAACTCTGCTTTAGATTGCAGAGCAATCTTGCCGCCCTCAGCATTGCTAGGTAAGTAATTGCTATCAACCAATAGGGTAGAGCCGTTGGCTAAGCCAGCTTTGCGCAAATGCTGCCAGATTTGAAAGTTTTCGCTTCCACTGACAGGGTTGATGCCAGCGCCATCAATGATACCGTCGCCATTACCGTTGGCATCTGCACCAGTGTGAGCGATGGCATCGGGGTCATCGCCAGGTAGCGCGTGAAATTTATCCTGATAAGAAAATAACTGCATTTGTACATTACGAAAATCATTGGCCAGATTTTTTACTTTGGCACCATTAATCAGTTCTTGGCCTTTTAGCACACCGCCCAAAAGTAAACCGATAATGACCAATACGATAGCCAATTCAATTAAGGTAAATCCAGATTGCTGCTGCATGATGCTGTCTCCTCAAAAAGTCATTGAGAAGACAGCCTAAAGAAAGTAGATTAACTGCGCAAGTATTTGTTTTGTATTATTTTTTTAAATTTATTGGTTTAGCTAATTGGGCGCATCTATTTACTGATTTTGCTAATTTTTTCTGCCCCAAATAAGCGATTTAGCCAGCCAAAAATTTGTTTTATAAAGTCCCGTAGGAGTGCAAGCCAGACAAAAACATATTTACGCCTAGGAAAGCAAACGAGGTGACTAATAAGCCTATCAAAGCCCACCAAGCCAGAATATTGCCGCGCAGGCCTTTGACTAAGCGCAGATGCAACCAAGCGGCATAATTCAGCCAAACAATTAACGCCCAAGTTTCTTTGGCGTCCCATGACCAATAACTACCCCAAGCCTCTGCCGCCCACATGGCGCCTAAGATGGTGGCAATCGTGAAGAAAATAAAGCCAACTGAAATGGCGCGATACATTAAATCGTCAAGCAGGGCTTTGTTGGGCAACAGCTTGGCTCCCCAACCCTTATCCACTAATAAATATGCGCTGGCGACCATGGCTGCCAAGGAAAACGCACCATAACCGATAAAGTTTGCCGGCACATGAATTTTCATCCAATAAGATTGCAAAGCAGGCACCAAAGGCTGTATGCCATTAGCTTGGCGGTCAAAGGTGTACCATAAAATAAAGCCCACTGCTGCACTCACAATCAACATCACTAAACCACCCAATTGTTTGGTTTGGTAACGCGCTTCGTAATACAGATAGAGTACCGAGGTGATTAAGCAAAACAGAATAAACACTTCGTATAAATTGCTTAAGGGAATATGGCCGATATCGGGGGCGATTAAATACGACTCGTACCAACGCACCATCAAACCGGTCAGCCCCATCACTACCGCTGACCAAGTCAAGAAAGTGGCCAACTTGCCAGTAAATGATGAGGCTCTAAACAAGCCCAACCAATACACCAAGGTGGCCAATATCAGTAATACGTTCATCCACATCACCGCGGATTGACTGGAGATAAAGAACTTTAACCAAAAGCTGTGTTGCGCCACTTGCAGATCAGCGTGATAGCAAGCAATCGCGATTAGGCTTAATGCCGCCACCCCGACAATCAGACTGCGGATAGGCCACCAAAACCAACCCAGCGCGCTAAAGCCTATGACCGCAGCGCCCAAGAAAAATACTTCATAGCTATCCATCAGCTGTTGATATTGACCATAGATTCCTAGCGCACTGAGCAACAGCACTGCGCTAAATAGCCAGTCAGTCCAATCACGCCCTTGCCAGAAATGCATACCCTGCCTAGATTGATGTTCCATTTGCCTGTTTCTCCAAATTTACTTGTGCGCCAATGCAAGTGCAAATTGTTGCATTAAATTGGCGTAGTCTTGCTCAAAATCAGTGTTTTTACGATTAGCACTCATGGCCACTAATACCCTAGTGGCGTCCGCTTTAAATAATAGCCAAACCCGTCTTTCACGAATATACATCATGGCAAAAATTCCTATCACCAATAATATCGAGCCAAGATAGACGAGATTTTTGCCGGGTGAACGCGTCAGTTGCAAACCACTGGCTTCACGATGTTGATACTCGGTCAGCTGCAAATAAACTGGGCTGCCATAAAAAACAATATCACTCATAGAATTTAAACTGTCTTGCAAAAATCGTTCTGATAATTGCTTATCCACCGTCAGTTCAGGATGTTTTTGCATACCTAGTTGATAAGCTTGCTGGGCGGCCAAGCTAATAATCTTGACATAGGTTTTAGCCATTTGCTCACGCTGTTCATTGGGCACTGAGCGTTCAATCAAATTGGCCACTTGCACAAAACCGCCTTGGGCAAAATTACTTAACAACTGCTGCACACTAGCTTCAAATTTCGCTTGCGTATTGGCATCTCGTTGTTGCTTGCTGATGATATCGCTCGCCATACGATGCGCGATTTGCTGATGCAAAGCACTATCCGCCATGCTGGCACGCAATAACATAAAGCTATTCGGCAATAAATTTTGGTCAGCGGGAATACGCAAATATTTGTAATCCTCTTGCGGCGTGGCACGCATCCCTGAAACAAAATAATATTGTCCGTCCAATTGCAGCGGCTGCATATAATTCAAATACTCTTTGGCTTGGCCTGCGCTATCGCGCATTTTGAATACCACGCTAGGCCCTACATTACGTGGTTTGGCTTTGCTATCTTTGCTTAAGTTCAATACATTAAATTTTTTGAAATCTTCAAATTCTAGTTGCAAAGCAGTTTTGCCCTCGCCTATAGGCGTTTGCTCAAAGATTTTGCCAGTCACAGGAAGCGGTTGATAACGCTGTGCCAATAAATCCCAAGCATTAAAGCTCAGCCCAGTACCGCCATCTTGAAAGTCTGATTGGTAGATGGTGATGCCTTTGTAGGTCAAAGGATGATTGACTTTAATCGTCTGTTTTAGCGGCTGTTTTAATGCTGGGTCAATAATCACCAAATCGCTTTCAAAGGATTTAGGCTGCCCAGTGGGGTAATGCTCGATACGGAAATCTTCTAAGGCCACAGCAAACGGCAACTGCTGCACCATATAACCATCGCGCACCCGCTCAAAAGCCACATCGGCGCGGCTGCCCTCGGGCAAAGTCAGATTGGCGCGGAAAGATAAATTGCGTACCGATAATTTGCTACTGGCCGGCACTTGGCTGACTGGGATATCGCGTGTCTCTATGGTTTTATCGCCCAGCAATTCCTGAATTTTGAGCGGCACATTGCCATCCATCAGGCCGCCCACGCAGATAATAATAATGGCCACATGGGTAAAGATATAACCGAGTTTTTGGTAGTTGCCGGTTTTCGCTGCAATCATCAATGCGCCATCAGCCCGCGTTTCGCTGCGCCAGCGATAGCCATGACGCTGCAACACCGCCAGCAAAGCGGCTTGTGCCGATGAGTCGCGGTGCGCTAAAGCAAACGTTTGATGGCGGCTAAATTGCTTTAATGAAGACTCGGTCAGATGCGCTTTGTATTGGCGCACATCTTTGATAATTTGTGGGCTTTGTCTATACACACACAAACTCACCGAAATGACTAAGAACAATAATATGGCCAGAAACCAAGCGGCATGATAGATATCGTACATGCCCAACATTTTGAAGAAATCAAACCAATAAGGGCCGAATTGAATTAGGTAGTTGTTATATGGCTCGTTTTGTTTTAGCACTGTGCCAATAATCGAGGCAATGCTCACCACCGTCAGCACGCTGACTGCGAAACGCATAGAGCTGAGCAGCTCAAAAAGTTTGGCTTTAAAGGTCATAAGATGAACAGGCGATTACTATCAGAGCGAATTAGCATGGTGTGTTTAAGCTGATTTCTATTGGGGAAAAGGCAAATTAGAATGCCGCGCATAGGCTTTAGTTTCAAAAAATTAGGGTGACCTAAGCCACCCCCTGCAATTGTCGCAAACCTAGAATTATCGCAACCTAAGAATCGTCGCAAAAAAGGTCAGCGCCAAAATAGACTAGCGCAGGCCTTGAATATAATCTGCCACCGCAGCCATTTCATCATCGGTCAACTTTTTGGCGATAGCGCGCATTACGCCAGCCGCATCATTGGCTCTTAGCCCAGCACGGAAATTTTGTAATTGCGTCACGGTATATTCAGCGTATTGACCTGACATACGCGGGAACTGCACGGGCAAGCCTGCACCATTGGCGCCATGGCAAGAAGCACAAGCTGGTACGCCATTGGCAGCGATACCCCCCTTGTAAATTTTTTCACCCAAAGAGCCTTTGCCATTGCTTTTGGCAGAAGCAGGTTTGGCTTGCTGGCTGGAGAAGTAATTGGCCAAGGCTTGCATATCCGCCTCGCTTAATGGCGCCACCATACCCGACATAATGGCGTTTTGACGCGCGCCAGATTTGAAATTCATCAATTGTTTGTAAAGATACTCAGGATGTTGCCCTGCCAATTTAGGATATAAAGGCACTGCGCTATTGCCATCTACCCCATGACAAGCGGCACACACTGTGTTGACTGTTTTTTCAACATTGGGTGCTTCATTGGCTTGAACTGGGAAGAAACAAGATAATAACCAAGACAGACTTGCAAATAGCACTACTTTACGCGAATTCATAACCGATTGATTCCCAAAAAAATCGGGCGTTAACGCCCCTGCTTAAATATCACTAAAACCGCATTATTCTAACGAAAATAGCCTAATCGTGGTAGCATTTTCCGTTGAAGGAAACCCACCATGCCGCTATTTCAAAACGCTGAATACTATATTTCTGCTCACCATTTATCCGACTTACCTGCGCCCGAAGGCATAGAAATTGCCTTTGCGGGTCGCTCTAATGCCGGCAAATCCAGTGCGCTTAACACACTAGCCAACCACAACCGCTTGGCCTTTGTCAGTAAACAACCCGGTCGCACACAATTGATTAACTTTTTTGCCTTAGGTCAGCAACGCTATTTGGTTGACCTGCCCGGTTATGGTTATGCCAAGGTGCCTGAGCATCTGCGCCTTCATTGGCAGCACACTTTATCCAGTTACTTGATGCATAGATCCACTTTATATGGCTTGGTATTGGTGATGGATTGCCGTCATCCACTCACTCCTTTGGATATACAGATGCTGGATTGGTTCTGCCCTAGCGGCAAGCCAGTGCATGTATTGCTGACTAAAGCGGATAAATTATCGCGTAATGCCGCCAATCAGACTTTGTTGAGTGTGCGCAAAACCTTGCTAGATAGCTGGCCACAATGCACGGTGCAATTATTTTCTAGCTTAAAAAAGCAAGGGGTAGAAGAAGCTGAAAAAGCTATCGGGGCTTGGTTGCAGGCGGCTGCTTCACAAACACCAGATCCCATACCCCATGTCCCAAGTTAATTCCTCGCTGTTCAAACTTGGTTACTGGCCGATAAGCCGGTCTGGGCGCATAGTCCTGACTGGCTTGATTGGCTAATTGCGGGTGTTGCGATAATACCTGCAATATCCACTCAGCGTAGTCCTGCCAATCCGTGGCCACATGCAAATAAGCCCCCACTTGCATGCGACTCACCAATAAATCAATAAAAGCAGTTTGAATCAAGCGCCGCTTGTGATGGCGTTTTTTATGCCATGGGTCGGGAAAGAAAATATGCACGCCCTGCAAACTGTCTGGCGTCATCATCTGCTGCAGCACTTCCACTGCATCATGCTGCACGATGCGGATATTGGTGATGTCTTGTTCTTGCATCAACTTTAGCAAGCTGCCCACGCCTGGGGTATGCACTTCTACCGCAATAAAATCTTTATCTGGCAAAGCGCGGGCAATTTCAGCGGTGCTGCCGCCCATACCAAAGCCTATCTCTAAAATCCTTGCATGGCCTGCACGGCCAAAGCGCTGCTCCCAATCGACAGGTTGGGCTTGAAAGGCTTGTACAAATTGTTCGCCCACTTGCTCGATAGCGCGCTGCTGCCCTTTAGTCAGCCGGCCTTGGCGTAATACAAAGCTACGAATGCGCGCTGCATATGGCTGCTCGCTGGCTGGCTGTGGTTGCGCCTTGGGCTGGGATTTAATGGTCATGGTGAAATTTCCTGAATGGACTAATGGAATACAGTGTAAACGGCTATCACTACAATCTAAAACTTTGCTCGCCTTGTTGAAAGCCTACATAGTCGTTGATGGCGACTTGCTTATCAAAGGCAATCACCTTAAATAATTCGCCCATTTCAGCAGGCGATAATAAGGTATTGATCTGACTACTAGCGCGCCAATAGGCTGGGCTGTTTGGTGCTAGCGCTGCCAGTTGTTGCAATACGCCACAATTCAATAAAAACTGCGCTTGGCTAACATAGCCCACCAGTTGCAAATGGTTGGCCAAAGCACATTCAGCCAAAGCGGTGAAATTGACATGGGCGGTGATATCTTGCAGACCGGGATAAAGCAAGGGGTCGCTATGCGCATAGTGGCGATAGTGGCACATCAAAGTGCCCTGACGACGTTGCGCATGATAATAGCTAGCGGCATCAAAGCCATAGTCAATCAGCAATATCAATCCGCTGTGCAGGCACTCGGCTAGAGAAGCCAGCAAGCCTTGCGCGGCAGGGCAGGTCTCCATCAGATAACCCTCGCTTAAGGCATACTGCTGCGCCAGTGCTTGCCATTGTTGGCTTACTGCGGGCCGCTCAGCCCATTGCAAATTACCCTGCTGGTCAAGCGCCACGCCCAGTTCCACCGCCCCTTGCTGGGTCAAGCGATGCAGTTGAATAGGCAGGGCATCGAATACTTCATTGGCGATAATGACGCCTTGCCAATTGCTAGGCAAAGTGTCCAACCAATGCACACAATCAAATAAATCTGCCGGTAATTCACTGGCTAAATATTGCTGTTGCGCTTGCCGCAATTGCGCACTGACTTCCAAAATACAATATTGATGCACTGCCACATTGGCCTGTTGCAAGCTCAATAAAATTTGCTTGGCCAGCTTAGCTTGTCCCGCCCCTAGCTCTAAAATGGCTGGCGCATGCTGCCATGTAGGGTGGCTAAAAAGCTGTTGCATAGGCTGTACGCAACAAGCACCGAAGTAATCGGACAGCTCAGGAGCGGTGACAAAATCACCGGCTGCACCGAACTTTTTTGACCCCGCGCTGTAATAACCTAGTCCCGGCTGATATAAAGCCATGCGCATATATTGGTCAAAAGGCAAATATCCGCCAGCCGCCACTATGGCTTGTTGAATCTCACGGATAAGCGCTTGACTGTGCTGGTTAGCGTCTTCTGAAGGTGTTGGGAGTGCATGCATAAGGCGGCATTATAAAGGCATGCTGATAGGCTCAGGCAAAAAAGCAAAGCATTTAGTTTTGCCAACAGGACTTATAATAGCCGGCTAATGAAAAGGATAGAACGTGGATCTACATAACAAAGTAGTGCTGATTACAGGGGGTGCCAAGCGTGTAGGGGCCTGCATTTGCCGCTTGTTGCATAGCCATGGCGCCAATGTGATGATTCACTATCGACAGTCGCAAGCCGAAGCAGAACAACTAGCCGGGCAATTAAACGCCATACGCGCCAACTCGGCAGCCACTTTCCAAGCCGATTTAAACCAACTAGATCAAGTATTAGCCTTGGCGCAAGCCACCCAACAACACTATGGCCGCGTCGATGTATTGATTAACAATGCCTCTACTTATTACGCCACCAAATTGGGTGAAATCCAGCCTGAACATTGGGATGACCTGATGGGCTCGAATCTAAAAGCCCCGCTATTCCTTGCCCAAGCGCTGGCCGAGCAACTGAAACAGCAACAAGGCTGCATTATCAATATCGCTGATATGCATGTAGAAAAACCCAAGAAAAATTACATCGTGTATAGTCTCGCCAAAGCTGGCTTGATCACCCTGACCAAATCATTAGCCAAAGAGCTGGCGCCACATGTTAGGGTCAATACTGTGGCACCTGGGCCGATTATGTGGCCAGAAAATAACCCAGACTTTAACGAAAGCTATAAACAAAAAGTGATCGCAGAAACCCTGTTACATCGTATCGGCGAGCCAGAAGATATCGCCAAGGCAGTCAAATTTTTGCTGTGCGACGCGCCGTTTATTACTGGCCAGCTGATTCCGGTAGATGGCGGTCGCTCTATGAATATTTAATGAAACTTAATCATGATTAATCACCTACCCGAAAATCCTTCTAGCAATTTTATTCGCTTGCGTAATAGCCTGATTACCGCAACAGGCAAGGCCATCGGTGATTACAATATGATTCAAGATGGCGACACTGTGCTGGTATGCATGAGTGGTGGCAAGGACTCGCATACGCTGTTGATGATGCTGCTCGCCTTGCAACAGCGTGCGCCGGTCAATTTCCGTTTGATCGCCATGAACTTAGACCAAAAACAGCCTGGCTTTCCTGCCCATATCTTGCCTGAGTATTTTGCTAAATTAGGTATAGAACATCGCATCGTTGAAGCCGATACCTATTCCATCGTCAAAGAAAAAGTGCCCGAAGGAAAAACCACTTGCGCGCTTTGTTCGCGTTTAAGACGTGGCGTGATTTATCGTGTGGCCAGCGAAGTGGGCGCTAACAAAATTGCCCTTGGACACCATAGAGATGATATTGTTGAAACGCTATTTTTGAATTTATTCTTTAGCGCCAGCATGAAATCTATGCCGCCCAAACTGGCCACCAATAACAAACAACATATCGTGATACGCCCATTGGCTTATTGTAGTGAAAAAGATATCGCCGCCTATGCCAGACAAATGCAGTTCCCGATTATTCCTTGCGACTTGTGCGGCTCGCAACCCAATTTGCAAAGACAAAAAGTGAAACAGATGTTGCGCGATTGGGAAATTGAACAACCCGGCAGAATCAATAATATTTTCCGCTCGATTTGTAATGTCGATTTAGCCCGACTTGGCGATACCAATTTATATGACTTCAAGAATCTGACGCAGGCTAAAGCCGATGATGAAGACCCTTTATTTGATAGTGCAGAAGAGAACGACCAAATCAATGCAGTACTGAATTTGATTAAATCGGAAGGCAGTCGCATTGAATTTGTCAGAAACAGCAAATAAGCCAAAAGCACTGCAAAAAAACCCCTTAATCTGGCGCTGGTTGCCTTGTAACTAGAACAGATTACTTTTATTATCAGCGACATTTAAAGTAGCCCAAGCCAAAACCAATGACAAAATTATTGATTGTTGAATCCCCCTCCAAAGCTAAAACACTAGAAAAATACCTAGGTAAAGATTTCAAAGTTCTTGCTTCGTATGGCCATATTCGCGACCTCATTCCCAAAACCGGCGCAGTCGATGTCGATCATCAATTCGCCATGAAATATGAAATTATCGATCGCAATGCTAAGCATGTGGACAATATCACCAAGGCTGTCAAAGTAGCGGATGCGGTATATCTGGCGACCGACCCAGACCGCGAGGGTGAGGCGATTTCATGGCATATTTTAGAGATTCTTAAAAGCAAACAACTGACTAGTGACAAGCTGATTAAGCGCGTGGTGTTTAATGAAATCACCAAGAGTGCGGTGCAACAAGCGATTCAGCAACCACGGGATATCTCGATGTCTTTGGTGAATGCGCAACAAGCTAGACGCGCGCTAGATTATTTGGTGGGCTTTAATTTATCGCCGCTGTTATGGAAAAAAATTCGTCGTGGCTTATCTGCCGGTCGAGTACAAAGCCCAGCGTTAAGACTGATCGTAGAACGCGAATTGGAAATTGAGGCTTTTAACAGCCAAGAATATTGGACTATCCACCTACATAGCCACAAGCATCAGCATAGCTTCGCTGCCAAGCTGATTCAGTTAGATGGCAAAAAAGTAGAGCAATTTAGCGTCACCAGCCAAGCGCAAGAACAAGAAGTAGTGGGCAAGTTAATTTTGCAAAGCGCAGGCAAGACCACTGTGCAACGGGTGGAAAAGAAACAGCGCAACCGCAATCCTGCACCGCCTTTTACTACCTCAACCCTGCAACAAGAAGCCGTGCGTAAGTTAGGCTTTACTACCAGCCGCACCATGCGTATCGCGCAGCAGTTGTATGAGGGCATTAATATTGGCTCTGGCGCAGTGGGCTTGATTACCTATATGCGTACTGACTCTTTTAGTATGGCCAATGAAGCAATGGCGCAAATTCGTGATTACATCAAGAAAAATTATGACGCTGACTATTTGCCTAGCAGCCCAATTTTCTACAAAACCAAAGCCAAAAGCGCACAAGAAGCGCACGAGGCGATACGCCCTACTGATATCAATGTCAGCCCTGCCAGCATACGTCAGTACTTAAGCGACGAGCAGTACAAGCTGTATGAAATGATTTGGAAACGCGCGCTGGCCTGTCAGATGACCCCAGCCAAATTTGATGCAGTGACGGTTGACCTCAGCGTGGGCAAAGACGAAGCCAATCTATTCCGTGCCACTGGCCAGACCATGATATTCCCCGGCTTTATCGCTGTGTATAGCGAGGGAGTAGATGATAGCGAAGAGGAAGAAGACAAAAAGCTCCCTATCCTGCATACCGCTGAAGTGTTGGACGTGGAAAAGATTTTTGGTGAACAACATTTTACCGAGCCACCCCCCCGCTATAGTGAAGCCAGTTTGGTAAAAGCGTTAGAAGAATATGGCATAGGACGCCCCTCGACCTACGCCAGCATTATTTCTACCTTGCAAGATAGAGAGTATGTCTCGATAGACAAAAAACGCTTTATTCCCACCGACGTGGGCAGAGTGGTGAATCGTTTTCTGACTGACCACTTTAATCGCTATGTGGACTACGACTTCACCGCCAATTTAGAAAACCAATTAGATGATATTGCCGAGGGCGAGCAAGAATGGGTGCCGGTACTACAGCACTTCTGGGATGATTTGCATAAAAATATTGAAAGCAAACAAGATGTAGATCGCCCCGGTACCGAGGTGCTGGAAGAAAAATGTCCTAAATGTGGCAAACCACTGTCCAAACAGCTTAGCCGCTACGGCAGTTTTATTGGCTGTACTGGCTACAATGCCACGCCCAAATGCGACTATAAACGCAGCTTAAATGGCGACGAAAATAGCGCTAGCGAACCGACTGTAATTGGCACAGAGCCGCAAAGCCAATTGCCGATTTTACTGATGAATGGTCCGTATGGTCCGTATCTGCAACTGGGTCAAGCACAAGCGGATAGCAAAAAGAAACCCAAACGCGTCAGTATTCCTAAAGAGATCAATCCTTCTAGTGTGGATATGCAAATTGCCCAACAGCTATTGGCATTGCCACGCGACCTAGGGGCGCACCCAGTGTCCGGCAAGAAGATAGTCGCCAATATTGGTCGTTTTGGCCCGTATGTCAATCACGATGGAAAATTTAAATCCATCCCCAAAACCGATAGCGTGTTTGATATTAGCCCAGCACGCGCGGTGGAGTTGCTGGATCAAGCCAATAGCGGCCCTGCGCCATTAAGAGAGTTGGGCAACCACCCTAGCGATAACGCGCCGATTGCGGTGTATTCCGGGCGTTTTGGGCCTTATGTACAACATGGCGAAATTCGCGCCACTTTGCCTAAGAGCCAAGGGGTTGAGGAAATCACCCTAGAAGAAGCGCTGGAATTGATTGCTAATAAAGCGGCCAAAGGTCCAGCTAAAAAATTTGCTGGGAAAAAAGCTTTCGCTAAGAAGACAGTTGCCAAGAAAACTGTTGCAAATAAAAGCAGCGCAAGCACGGCAAAAAAGACCAGTCCCAAAAAACCCACCGCGAAAAAAACCAGCAGCAAAACGGCCAGCTAATTTTTAAATTGCCAATAAAAAAGCGGCCACTGGCCGCTTTTTTATTGCTGCAGTCTAACCGCGTGGTTGCTCTTTCTCCAGCCATTTACGTATGCGTTCCGCATCGCCTATACGGGAAAGCTTGCCGACAGAATTGAGAAACACCAACACCACGTCTTTGCCTGAGATTTTCGCCTGCATCACCACACACCGCCCAGCCTCACTGATATAGCCAGTTTTGGATAAGCCTATACCCCAACGCTCGCTGCTATTGCGCACCAACAAATTGGTATTGGCAAAATTCACTGGGTGATTAAAGCGCGAGACATTAAATTCTTGTGATGGCGTGGTGCTGACTTGGCGGATATGGTTGTATTGATAAGCTGCATTGACCATCTTTGCTAAATCACTAGCGGTGCTGAGGTTGCCACTGCTTAAGCCTGTGGGGTCAACAAACTGACTATTCAACATGCCCAGCTGACGCGCCTTGGCATTCATGGCGGCGACAAACGCATTCAGACCGCCTGGGTAACTTCTTCCCAAGGCATGTGCCGCACGGTTTTCTGACGACATCAGTGCCAAATGTATCATCTCTGCACGGGTCAATTCAGTGCCGACTGGCAATTTAGAACTAGAGCCTTTAATGCGATCGACATCATCGTCACTGACAGTCAGGATTTCTTCCAATGGCAATTGCGAATCCAACACCACCATGGCCGTCATTAATTTAGTCACTGAAGCGATAGGCGTCTGAGCATCTTGATTTTTGGCGTAGATAATTTCGCCGGTTTCCTGATCTAAAACAATAGCTTTAGATGAGGCTAATACAGGTTCGCCATTCACTTGATAAATTTCACGGAAGGCGTTTCTAGAACTATCCAGACTGGCAATACGCTGCTTTTTACGTGATGAAATCACATGATGCTTCTTGCCGGCTGCATAACAGGGATGTTGAACCAAGGTCAGTGCCATCGCAGACATCACCAATAACACTTTAATACTAGTCTTTCTTAACCATGATTTCTGTATAAAAGATTTCATGCACAACCCCAGTCAATCAACTACAACGGCGCTTATGTTAATCAATTAATCTGCCTTTGTCATTAATATCCAAGTGATATCTATATAAACACCTTGATAAGCCAAATATTTAGAAAATCTTGAGCTAGCTAATTGAGCATCGGTAGCAGTTATTGAAGGGATTTAACAAAAGCAAAAAATAATTTGCAGCAAGCTTAGAAAAATAATTTATGACAAAAAAATATAGACTATAATCATAATATTGACTTGTTAAATACCAATAAAAGGAGGCCTCACAATGATTGATAACAGCCAATTCAAACCTGAGGAATATGGCGTAGCACAAGATTTTCTCAATGAAATCATTGCACTAAAAAATCAAAATGTGGATAAATACATCCCGATTCATATCCAACAACACAGCAAACTAGTGGCTGACCTAATTATCGCCAATGCCAAACCTAGAGCCGATGTGTATATCTTCACTGAACATTTCCCGCATATTTTTTTTGCTCAAGCAATAGAAAAAACTAAAGGCAAAGTAAAACTATTAATTGAACAAGGCGATATAAACCCAGATAACTTCAAAAAAAACAGCAACCTACAAATCAGAAAACTCCCCGCAAAACTCGTCGGCAACTTCCCCTTCTTCTTCATTTCCGGCAGCGCCTTCACCTTCGACACAGACACCGAAAGCGCCTCCGCTGTCGCCAATTTCAACAACCGCAAAGACGCCAAAATTCTCAGAGAAAACTTCATCAACATGTGGGGTAAATCATATTAATGGCGAATATGAAGTAGTGATGAGATTGGTTTTTTACATTGATGGAAGTTTTAATTATTGATTCTGAGTTTGTTCATCATCGCAACTATTTACCCAACAGATGCCAACTTATTTAATTAATCTCTCACTGTCTTTGAATCCTTCATTTTTTAATTGCTTGAGTAATTAAGTTTTGTGCTACTAGTAAAAATGTCTATGCAATTTTTTAAAATATTGTTTATCAGATTAATCATTAATTTATGGGTTTAG
>JACCDO010771932.1_pt1 | contig 17751 bp, 15 predicted proteins | sample 7446101 | NCBI WGS metagenome assembly JACCDO01 (sample SAMN15323440, study PRJNA562643) | freshwater metagenome | isolation source: river surface water | place: USA:Blue River Watershed | collected 2017-08-16 | reverse complement strand
TTACCCTTACCCTTACCCTTACCCTTACCCTTACCCTTACCCTTACCCTTACCCTTACCCTTACCCTTACCCTTACCCTTACCCTTACCCTTACCCTTACCCTTAAATATTCCGTCTTAGTAAATTTTTCAATTTTCTACAATTAAAATTGAATTTAAAATAATTAGTTTGGTAAATATATACCACACTGCCAAGCTACCCTAAAACGAATATGCCCGCTATTACTTTGAACGCCTTCATGAACAACTCTATGCTATGGAGCGATATTGTTGAAAAGGAGGAAGAGGAGGAAAGAAAGGAGAAAGAAAATCTCAATAAGCTTGAACATGCCATTGCCGAAGGCTTTGTTGAAGTTAAGAGAAAGGAAAAAAAGAAAAAAACTGAGGATGTTTTACCAGGAGATGATTGGTGCCACGAAAGCCTTAAACTTAAGGAAAAGTTCTGTATGTCGGTTTTGAATAAGACTGAATGTAAATACGGAAGTTGGTGTGTGCATGCACATAATTTAGAAGAGTTGGTTTTGACAAACTGTGCATATGGGAAAAACTGCAATAAGGTAAAGAATGGCAAGAATGTAGATGATGCCAATATTTGCCTGTTTGTTCATCCCAATGAACAGGGTAAAGACAACTTGAACAAATATTTGAGACGGTTGGGTGTTGAGACCAATGTGTCAAAGGTGCGTCCAGCTCAAGTTAAGACCAAGCCAGTCCAAGTCCCAGTCGAGGTCAAGCCAGTCCAAGTCACAGTCCCAGTCGAGGTCAAGCCAGTCCAAGTCACAGTCCCAGTCGAGGTCAAGCCAGTCCAAGTCCCAGTCCCAGTCGAGGTCAAGCCAGTCCAAGTCCCAGTCGAGGCAGAAACAAAGATGTTTTTGGATCTTACAACAAACATTGTGTATGTATATGTACACCACTCAAATGCCCAAGAGGTTTTGAAGAAGTTGTTAGAAAGTGGTAAAACCCAGATTCAATTAAATGTGTATTAAGTATTAAAAAATAATAAATATAAATATAAAATTTTTAATCCCAAAAGGGAATAAAAATTGAATTTCTAAATAACTAGCTATCAAATTCAGTACCACAAATGTTTACCTTAAACTATTATAGAGAATATAATTGTGTCTCCCTCCAATTTAAAAACGATATTTTGGAAATCTGGTGTCGTCCAGAAAATATCGATCGTCTTTGTAAGGATGGTTATGATTCTGCTCCAAATAGTAAAGAACATTTTACCTTCTTTTACGACGAGGAAAAAATCAAATTTTTCTATTATGGAGGAGAAGGAGATATTAGTATTAGCTTCAGAATGACTAAAGAGATTCGTGAGAGCTTGGAGATTGCAATGAATGAATGGAGAGAAATCTTGAAGAATGAGTAAAGAATAAAGTATAAATACAGTAATTTTAATACCATTTTTTGGTTTTAAAATTTTGTTTGAAGGACATATTATAGCTTTTGAAAGTCTTAAATATTTGATGCGATTACCCTTCTCAACTAAAGTCCACTGCTCTACCAACTAAAAATCCCACTCTAGCTTTCTCTTGATCGAAACAACCGACCTATGGGTTATGGCCCATTGTGCTTGTACTACGCCACAAAGCTATATTATAAATATCAATATACTTTTTGCATTTCTATATAATTATATGTATTTCTCAGTAAAAACCATGATATGAAATGCAATGATATATGATTCAAATTGTAGAATGGTTGTATTATATTTACACAAATTATTAAGTATATCCCTATAAGAGAATTTGAAAACCATAAATTATAAGTAGTATTGTCCTTATCTAATAAAAAATAATATAAAATATACTGAAAAATTATGTTTGCTAAAAATAAAATATCATTGTATTTCTTAAGTTGTAATGGATTATTAATCAAAAAAGTAAATATACTATGAACTATTATTGAAATATAAGCACAAAATTGTAATATATAACTTAAATGTTCAGGTAATATAGAAAAAGCAAGAAAATAACAATTGAGATGACAGCTTAATATATCTATTTCGTATTTATAAAATATATTTCTATCAAATAAATTACAAGTATCGTGTTTTTTCAAACTATTATAACAACTTGCATGATAATTATAGCTTGAGAGCGCTAGTATGATATTAAAGACATAAAAATATAAATAATTATCAACACATTTTTCTTTCTGATTTTTAATATTATAATTATGGTGTAATAACATTGGAATATAAATTAAATTTGTAAAAGAGCATATATATCTAACATATATAGTTTTATTATATTTCAGGTTCAACATTTTAAATATCTTTTTAATTATAATTAACGACCAATATATATTAAGATAAAATAATCCAAAAACTGAAAAATAATATATATAATTGTAGTTTATATTGTATCCTATTTCTATTATTTGTTTATGTATTCGAAAAAATTCAAAAATTCTCAAATATAAAAATGTTCCAATAAAAATTAAGTTATTCACATTATAAAATATAGAAGATTTCATACTATTATACAACTCACATTCATCTTTTATCATTAAGAAAATAGTACTAATTTCTGTTGCTAATTCAAAATTTGTTATAAAATAAATTTCTTCTTGAAAATGATCTTTATTTAAAAATGATGTTAAGCATAGTAAAAAACCTAAAAAATGATGTATTTTCTTATCTAAAGATATTTTATAAAATAATAGATCTATTACGCAATATAAAGGAAAAAGAAATAATCCACAGTAATAAATTATAGTTGTATATGTATTGTCAAAGAGGTAATAATATAGTATATAAAATATAAAGATGTTTTTTAAATTCATATGTTTTAATTTTTTATTTTTAAACTATTTTAAACTATTCAATTTGTTTATTCAATTTGTTTATTCAATTTGTTTATTCATTTTGTTTATTTCAAATTGAATTATATTTTTAAAAATTTAAATAAATTTAAAATGCAAAACATTCATAATTCTTGGAATGAATTATTCGATCAATACGATTTTAATCTAGAGAATTTATATTCTAAAGACGAGGTAATATATCCAAAAAGAGAAGATTTGTTTAAAGTTTTTGAAATGGATGTAAAAGAAATTAAAATTGTCCTATTAGGACAAGATCCGTATCATAATCCAAATCAGGCCCACGGGTTAAGTTTCTCTGTTCCGGATGATATTGCTATTCCACCTTCTTTAAGAAATATATATAAAGAATTACAAATAGAGTTTCCTGAAAGAAATTATATATTTAAGTCTGGTAATCTACAAAGATGGTTTTTGGAAGAAAAAATATTTTTATTAAATGCCTCTTTGTCAGTTATAAAAAACAAACCATCTAGCCATATGAGTTTATGGCAGGAATTTACTAATGATGTAATAAAATTTATAAGTGAAAATAATACAAAATGTATATTTCTTTTGTTAGGAAATTTTGCAAAAACAAAAGAAGTTTATATCAGCAATAAAAATAATATAGTAGCAGGTGTGCATCCTTCTCCTTTATCGGCAAGCAAAGGATTTTTTAATTCAAATATATTTAATCAAGTTGAAATTAAGTTAGGTAGAAAAATAAATTGGCAAAGTTAGTTTTAAATTAAAATTGAAAAAACATAAAATTTTAACTTAATATTACTATTATTGCATAGATGGAATCATTCAAACTTAGAGAAAAAAATATTGCATTAGCAAGAATTAAAGATATCAATATATATATAAGAAGAAATAATGATACAATATCTAATTTTCAAAAAAATAATATACAAACTTCTTTTGAAATTAAACAAATAGAAAAGTTAAAACTTAACAACAAAGATTTTGAAAAAGAAATATCGATATTGAATAAACGAATAGAAGATATAATATCTGGTAATTTAAATTCAGAATTTAACAATCTAATTACTTTAACGCAACAAAACCAAATAAAAAGTAAAGAAAAAGAAACAAATAAAATTATAAAAAAAAATCAAAAAAATGTCGATGATAAAAAATGTGTTTTAAAAAGTTTTCAAATAAATGGAAACTATAATGAAGATTATTATATGGATAAAGAATATTATAAGTTTGTGAAAGTATGTAATAATATTCCTGATTATATTTTAAGAAATTTAAAAGAAATGCCATCTAATAAAGGTTATATATGGAAAGGTGTTTGGTGCTTTGGAGAACTACCAGATAATAATAGTGGACAATTATTGATGTTTGAAAAATTATATGGTGGAATTTTAAGAATATATGAAATAGATGATAATTATAGAACAATATATGAAAAACAGGATGGGAAAAGAAAACTCATTTCCAAAGAACCAAGATCTAAATTTATTAAAGAATATATAAAAGAAACCAGAAATAAATATAGAAAATAAATATAAAAAATATAGAAAATATTTAATTATATATTTGTAATTAAATTGATTTTTAGAAATTTTTTTTATTTTATAAATAAATGGATAATGACACATATATTGAAATAAGAAATTCATGGATTCTATTTGCCATTAGAGATATTCTTGAAAAAACAGATGTACGAAACATGATTTTAGAAAGAGAATTTAATGATAATAATATATATTTTGGAGACTCATTTGTCGGGGAATATGATTATAGTATTTTAAATAAATATGTCGACTATTGTATCAATAAAATTAATAAAAATCTTATTTTGTTTACTATTAGTAACAGTGTCAGACAATGTTCAAATGTAGAGGATTGCGAAACACATTTTCAAACTGTTATTATAGATAAAATTAACAAAGTAATAATTTTTATAGACCCATCTAGAAAACAAAAAGGAGGTGGTATTTATAAAACTACTGCGTCAAATATGTTAATAAAATATATGAAGAACGCATATCCTTCTTATAAAATAAAATGGAACCCTGTAAAAACTCCATGTCAAACAAATTATAAAGATGTCTTTTGTCAAAGCTGGTCACTATATTTACAAATGTTGTTTGTCCAACAAATTTTAAGTTCAGATTTTAATTATACATCTTTAACAGCTCCTATACTACCTGTTAAACTATCAGATAGGTATGGCGTATTATTACAGTTTTATAGAAGTATATTTTCAAAAAACAAAAGTTTGTGCAAGTATTTAGATGATGCGTATAAAAGTGATATAGATAATTTTGCAACCGATTTATCAATTGTGTTAAAAAATAAACTTTTAAAAGAGGATGTATGTTTAATTTTTCCTGATAAATTTACAGATAAAGATCTGATGTAAATACATCTGAAAATATAAAAACTAATGGTTTTTATATTCATTCTTAATTATAATTTTTATTTCTTGGTTTTTTATTTCTAAAGATCATCGTCTATTATAATTTTTCTTTTCTTAGTTTTTTGAGTATGTTGGCATTTATAAAGAAAATCTAGCAAATCCTGCCAACTTGAATGTATATCAGGATTTGAAACACTGGTTAAAGGTGGAATAATTCTGCGATTTGCAATATATTTAGGACCTATGATATCACCAAAATTATAACCAAAAGAATCAATATTATAAATAAATAAAGGTATTTCGCAATTCTTACAAACACCTTTACGCAAAGATTCTTCATTTGGTATAAAAATATGTTTACACATATAAAATGTATTTATAAAATCTTCTATTATAATGCCTTAATATATCGTTATAATAATCAATTTTTTCAAAAATATTTTTGAAACTTATTTTAAAAATATTATTTTTAAATAAATGGACTATACAAAATACAAAATATATATACATGTTTTAATAATTGTAATAATTTTAGTATTATTTACATTTATATTTGTTAAAAGAATATTAATAGCTGATTTATATCATCCAATAGATAAAGAACACAAAATTATATATTTTGGTCAGACATTAGATTTAGAAAATAATGATATAAGTATAAATTATTCTAAGGGTTTTCAATTAGCTTTTCAATCCGTAAACAGAAATGGAGGTATAAATGGTTACAAATTAAAAATTATATTATACAACGATAAATATGAATCTTCAATTGCGCTAACAAATGCTAAATTACTTATAGATTATTATAATATTCTCGCACTTATAGGTACTTTTGGGACACCAACCACAGTTGAAATATTGAATGAATGTATTAAAAGTAGACCTATCCCTTTAATAGGACCTTTTTCATCTTCTCCAATTATTAGAAAAATGTTTAATAAATATTTAATTTTATTACTTGGTTCAACCAAACTAGAACTAGAAATGATTACTAAAAATATGATTAAAAATAATATTACAAATATGTCAATTATTTATCAAAATGACTCTTATGGTATCGCAACTTATACTGCTTTGGTTCAATATATTTTAAATCAAAATTTAAATATTAACATAATTTCGACTGGTAAATATGAAAGAAATTCAGTTGATCTTGAAAATACATATAAAACTCTATTTAATGTAAAAGAACCATATAATTATGACGAATACAAAAATTCCACAACACTAAACCAAATGCAATCTGTACTTATAATTGCATCTGAAAAACAAATTCCGTATATTCTAGCAGAATTAAAAAGAATAAAACCTTCTTTGTATCTTTATTATACATTTTTTGCAGGTACAAATATTTCGAATTATGCATATTTGGATAAATATAATTCAGATAATATATATCAAACACTTTTAGGACCATATCTTGATATGCAAAATAAATATCCTGACTTATATAAAAAATTACAAGAAGAAATAAATTATTTTCATACTACTCGTCCTTTATCAACAAAAATTGTTGACACTCAATCTTTATATCAAGGATTCTATACTGGATTATTAATTGTTGATGTATTGAAGAAATTTGATAATTTCGATAAGCTTGATAGAGAAAAATTTATTAATATGTTTTACAAAACACAAAATTTTGATATTAATGGTTTGAAAATTGGACCATTTATAGAAAATAAATCAAATTCTGGATTAAATTATATTTCTTTAAACAAAATTCAAAACAAAACATTAGTATTTATAGAATCATCTTAAGGTTTTATTAAATTTTTTATAAACTGGTCCTTATCTTTTGTTACTTGTGTATAAGTAAATACATTTACAGATATTATAATGACACAAATTAAAAAGATAAACATCAAACTTCCGTATAGAAACTTATTGTCCTCATACTTTTTAAAAAATAAATCTAATATTTTTGCCAAATAAGTAGCTACCAAAAATCCTAAAGCAATTTTACTTATTTCTAGCAATTGTGATATATAAATATTACTATATATTTCAGTAGGCGTTAATAAAGTACTTTTATTGACAATTGTATCGTTTTCATTATTATTCATTATTTGTTTATTTATATTTTGACAACAAAATATAAATAAATTAAAATATAAAAAATTATAAAAATATAAATATAAAATTAAAAATGTCCTTATATTGTAAATTCCCTTTTAGCATTTCCGAATTTGAAAAAAAAGTTCAAAATCGTCTTTATCCGGAAAATATCAATCTCGAAAGTTTAATTATAGACCATTCTATTGACAAAGATAAAGCCTCTAATTGGATATCAAAATTTGAAAAAAAAGATGCCGCTGCACAACTCCTTAATTCTATTAAACACATATCATGGAAAGAATTCAAATACGAACTTATCCATCTTGCTATCAGCATGACAAAACTTATTAAAGGTGACTATGGATTTCCTTCTACAAAAAAAGGATATAAATCAAATTCATTTTTTACAAGTATAATATATAAAGAAGTATTTTCTTCCTGGAGACAACCATCTTATTCAGATGCATTCGATAATCCTGGTTATAATTACAATAATATTGTAATTGTAGATGACGCTACTTATTCTGGAAGTCAATTAATGAATAGTATAGAATCTATATATCAGATATTGATTATTGATAAACTCACATATAAAAATAACGAAAAAATCTTTTATATTAATACAAAAAATATGCAAGATATCAACATGATATCTAATACCAGATTTTCACCTCTTAAAAACAAAGAATATACAATAGCATATTTGTCATTAAAAAATATAAAAATTTTTTACCTAATTAAAAAAACAAACGACAAAATTGAAAAAAATGAATATAAGGTTGAGAATTTCGACGATATACCATTAAAATTAATTTATGATATTTCTGATATATCAGATACTTATACATTTGTAATTCCTGAAAAATTTAATAAAAGTATTGTAAACATGAAAATACCTGACAAAGATATTCGTGACAAGATTATAAATGTATTTATATGTATACCTTATATTTCTAAAATAAGTTATAATAAATTAACAAAATTTAAAGAATCTTATCCAAATTTTAATCTTGTTTTTAATAATTATTGTAATGTATCATTTGACAATTTAAATACAGATGCTTTTGCTTTATTAGAAGATTACACCTCATACGGAGGCATAGAGTTTAGTTATAAAGATTTATTTCCTATATATTTTGATCATAAACTTGCTTCTCCTATATCAACATTATCTGTTATAATTGGTTGTGGAATAGTAATGGAAAAAAATATTGTAAAAGATATAGTTGGTACACTTTTAAAAAATTGTAATAATGCGGATGAGTATTTGGAAGACATAACTAAATTTACAAAATTATATGACAAGGACGAAGAAGGTGAAAATAAAATGATTTATGATCCTGAAATACATGAACATATTTGTATTGGTTGTCCTATAACTGTTTATAAATTGCAACCTCTTGAAACAGTAGTTTACTATAAAAAATTAAAATCTTTAGGATTAATTTAAACTAAAATTTGAACTGAAATTTAAACTGAAATTTAAATATAATTTATATTTAAATTAATCCCTATATATTTTTATAACGACAGCTTTTCTGTGTCCTTCTTTAAGCTTTTGAACTCTATGTAGATCATAATTATTAAAACTAATCATAAGTCCAATATCCGGTTTAATAATTCTATCTAAAAACTCAAATTCACCTCCGGTAAAATCTTTATTTATACTAGATAAATATATAATTATCGTTCTTTTTAATATTTTTTTGTCAGTTCTACGATTCCATAAACCATATTCATACCCATTTTTTATATTTATTATTTGTAATCCATCAGAAGTTCCATATGGATGTTTTTGTAAAATTCTGTCATCAAGATGCCAATTTAAATTATAATTATCATTATAATTATCTCTATACACAACTTCATAATATTTATCAAAATCAGGACCTAGAATTTCTTTTTTATAATTGTTTATTATATTCGAAATATTCTTTTCTTCTGAAGATGTTTGTAATTTTTTAAACCATCCCTCATTTGTTACGTCATATTCTTCTCTTTCCAATTTAGTTTTATCAAGAATAGCTGCGCAATATTCTTTAAGTATTGTTTGCATGTTTATAGACTTAATTTCAACTTAATTCAAAATATTTTTTTCAATTTTATTTATCTTCGTCTTTATCTTTATCTTTATCTTTATCTTCGATTATATACATATAATGAATTTCACCTATATTTATAAAATATAAACTGTTTTTATATAAATAATTCGAAACTACATCTTCATTCATTTTTTGTTCAGCAGAACTTTTATCATAAAATATATTTATATAAATACCACATCCTTCCAATTTTTCTTTAATAAATTCAACTTCTAACTGACCTACATATTTTTTGTCAGTTTTTATAATCTTTTTTATATCTAAAACAAAATCATTTAAATATTCTGGAGAAAAAATATCATATTCTATATATTCTATTATTATATCATTTATATCTCCAAGCTTATTTACTATTAAAGCAACATTATCAGTATCATGACTCTCAAACAGATTTGTTAAATGATAAAACATGTGAATTATTTTATCGTCTATATTAAAAGATACATACGCTCTAAATTTTTGTATAAATTCATTTTCTGTTGTTGAATTTAGTTCAGGAATACAGGCAAATATCTTATTTAAAAGATTATTATATTTTGCATTCCTATAAACAGAGCTATAAAAACAATTACCATTGTCTAATGTTTTCATAACTTTTAAATTTAAAGGTGTGATTTCAGTTGTGGTTGAAGGCGTTGTTAAAGTTGTGATTGAAGGCGTTGTTAAAGTTGTGATTGAAGATTTTTGAGATTCTTTAATCTTATCTTTTAAAATATTTGTCACTATAGAATAAACAACTCCATATCCAACACCTACTTTAGTTTCTTTATCTAAAATAGATTCTGTAATTCCAAGAAAACAAAATAAATTATTTTTTAATATATAATTTTTATATACTTTATATTTAAACAAATTATTATTGGAAAAATAATTAACAAAATCTACTGTTAAATCTGTAATAAGTTCCTCGTTTATTTCTAGTTTTGTATTATTTTTTATATTTAAAAACATCAATATTTGTTCCAAAGATAATTCTCCAATTTTATAGTAATTTATATATTCGTTATCTATATAGTCGTCAGTGTTTATATATTTCTTATAAAGATCAAAATTTTCTTGATTAACAATTATAAGTTGTATATATTTACTTTTCATTTTTCCTTTTTCTAATAAAATATACAATAAATCTCCCAAATTAACAAGATCATTATCTTGCTCATTCAAAAATCCACCTTTTTGCCAATTTGTCCAATAGAAAGCTTGTATCATTAAATTTTTTTCTCTTGAATCTTCCATTTGATATATTTTATTTAATCTTTCTCTTCTCATTTTAGGTATATCAACATCAATAATTTTTGCATAATTGGCATTGCTTTTATCAGTACTTGTTTTATCACGGATATAATCAGATTCTTCTTTATAAAAAATTTCATATTGTTTTTTAATTTCTTCTTTTGTAATTTCCATTTATTTTATATTTTTAAATTTTTAATTTAATTTAAAAAATAGTTTTGTTAAGTTAAATGAATTTAATTTATATATGCGTTTTTTATCAGAAAAGTTATATTAATTTACTTAAACTTTTAATAACAAGTATTTCTACAAAATCTAATATAAATAAAGAAAATACAGATATTCTTATTATAACATCTACAGATTTTAAACTAGTTATCGAAAAAGAATTACAAAATTTTAATTTACCTTTATTATATTATATATTAGAAGCTAATTCAATATTTGAAGCAGGATGTGCTAGGTTAAATATTTTTAAATATGATTGCATTGATAAATATGAAAATATATTATATTTAGATACTGATATACTTTTAAATTCTGATATTAATACACTATTTAATCTAGAATTGTCTTCTGAAAAAATATATACAGTTAAAGAAGGTAATATTGGACATGTATATTGGGGTGGACAATTTTTTGATTTCAGAAAATATGATAGAAACTTGTCAGCTTTTACATCCGGTGTATTATTATTTAAAAACAGTATTTGTATCAAAAAACTATTTAATGATATACAAGAACATATAACCGAATATATTTATAATAAAAATGTTATTCCAGATTGTCTTGACCAACCATTTATTGTATACAATGCTATATCTCAGGGAAAATATGATAATCAAATATTAAATTATTATGTTGATAATTCTCCTGTAAATATAAGTGTTGAAAAAATAATTTATCATTTTGCGGGAGGTCCAGGTGCATACGATTCAAAAATATCTAAGATGCTTGCTTTTTGGTATAAAATGAATCCTATACCAAAAGTATTATTTCAGACAAATAAGAAACCTTTAGATAATTATGTTACAGATATGATATATCTTAACCTTGGTAAAAATTGGAAATACGAATTTTATGGAGATGCTGATATTATTAATTTCTTTATGGATAATCCTATTGAAGAATTACCTAATATAATAGAAAAATATAATGCTTTATCAAATGGTGCTCATAAAGCTGATTTATTTAGATATTATTATTTATATATAAACGGAGGATTTTATATGGATTCCGATGCCATGTTATATAACAATATTGAACATGTTGTCAAAAATTATAATTTTGTATCTGTAAACTCACATTATCCTAACATTATTTTTCAAGGTGTATTAGGTGCTTCTCCAAGAAATGAAATTATAAAACAAACATTGTATAAAGCTTATAATACAGAACCAAATATATTAAAAGAATTCTATCATTATTGGTGTCATCAATTATATAATATAATTAAATTAGATACATTCGGATATAATATTAAATTATACGAAGAAAAAAGAATATCTGATTTTGATAACATAGTAGATGGAGAAACATTATTAATTAAACATTTTTGGAAAAACAAAATAATACCAATGTATGCTAACTCAAATTATACAGATGAATTTACAAAAATATACAACACAAATTACTGGATTAATGGAAGCGGGGCAGGTTCATATATTGAAAATACAAAAATATACAATAAATATATAGTAGATTTTATAAATAATAATAATATAAAAAGCGTTACAGATATTGGTTGCGGAGATTGGCAGTCTACTTATTTAATATATAATCAAATTGAACAAATTGATTATCTTGGAATAGATTGTGTTGAACATATAATAAATAATAATACGCAAAATCATTCAAATTATAAGTTTATTACATTGGATATCATATCTAACATAGATTTAATAAGAGATAGTGAATTATATATTATAAAAGATGTTTTACAACATTGGAAATTAATAGATATATATAATTTTCTTGATAAACTTATTACTAAAAACTTTAAATATATTATTATTACAAATTATGGAGACCAAAAATATGATAATATGGAATTAGATGAATATATTGGAAATGGAAGAGGATTACATAGTGATTATTTACCTTTAAAAAAATATAAAGTCGAACCTTTATTAGACTATTTTGGGGCTGAAAATAAACATATGTGTATTATAAGGAAAGAAATAAATAAAGAAATAAATAAAGAAATAAATAAAGAAATAAATAAAGAAATAAATAAAGAGATATATCAAGAGACTGATTGGAATAATTACAATAAATCAGAAATAAATAATTTTGATTACAGAATATTAAGAACTTATAAGATTCCATCATCTTTAATTAGAGTAGGTCCAAAAGAAGATGGAGGTTATGTTATCGCTGATGGTTTTGATTACGATTTATTCATTTCTTGTGGAATAGCAAATGATATTAGATTCGAAGATGATTTCTTAAATACTCATAAAATTCCATGTATTGCATTTGACGGAACTATAAATTCTTTTCCTTTACATGTAAATAATATTCATTGGATTCAAAAAAATATAGGTTATATTAATTCTAATACTTCTACAAATTTAAAAGAATATATAAAAGACTACAAAAAAATATTTTTAAAAATGGATATAGAAGGTTCTGAATTTAATTGGATTGATTCCATGTTAGAGAAAGAACTAGAACTGTTTAGCCAAATTGTTTTAGAAGTTCATTGGCCTTTTGATATTTATCGTATGAACATGTTAAAAAAACTTAACCAAACACATTATATCATACATATTCATGGAAATAATTATTGCGATAAAGATATTCCTAAACATCTACCTTCTGGAAGAACATATGATGGTACTGTAACTATCAACAATTGTAATTTAAAACAAATTATTTTACCAGAAGTATTCGAAATTACATATATTAATAAAAAATTAATAAATCCTTCTGACATAGAAATAACAGAAATAAATTTTCCAATATCATTAGATTATCCTAACAATCCATATTCTCCTGATATAAAATTTTCTATTCCAATAAATTAAAATTATATAAATATAAATTAAACTTTTAATTTATATTTAAATTGCAAATTTTTATTTTTTATATCTTTCTTTTGCTTCTTGATATTTCTTAGAAAAATCAAATATTGGTTTTGGGTAGTCTGATACCCCTTTATATTCTTCCCAGACTTTATTCCAATTATGAATATCTTCGTTTGATACATCTTCTAGTTCTGGTAGATATTCTTTAATATATTCGCATTCCGGATCAACTTCTTTAGATTGATTAAACGGATTATATACACGCAAATAGCTTGTTCTATCTGTTCCAACATTACTTGACCATTGCCAATTAAGATTATTAGAAGATACATCATAATCGACAAGATGTTGTGCATAAAATTTCTCTCCTTTTTTCCAATTAATATTCATAATCAAAGATAAGAAATTAGAAACTATCAAACGGCATCTATTATGCACCCAACCGTGTATTTTTAACTGTCTCATAGCAGCATCAACTATAGGGAACCCTGTTTTACCTTCAGACCATGCATTAAATAATTTTTGACTTGCACTCCATTTGATTTTTTTATTTTGAAAATTACCACCACCAATAGTATTTTTAGGAGGTAAATAATACATCAATTGTGCGTAAAAATCTTTCCACCATAATTGTCGAATAAGTTCATTCTTGGGACCAAGTTTTTTAAAAGAATAATAAACCTCCCTAACGCTCACAGTTCCAAATTTAATATGTGCCGAAAGTAAAGTTGTGTTTATTGCAGGTTGATTTCTAGTAGTATTATATTTTTTAAAATCTTTAATATTTTTTAATATATTCAACGCTTGTTTTCTATCTCCCTCTACGAAAAGATCGTCATTTTGTTTATATAATTTATTATATTGTTTATATAATTTTGGACCTTTAATTTTTGTTGAAGAAAACTTAATCTTTTTACTTGTTGGTTTTAATATTTTCTTTTTTGACATCCTTAATAGATAAGGTTTAAATACTGAATAATAATTTCCTTCTCTAACATCTTCCATTTTAACAAGAGTATAATCTTCTTCTATAATTGTTTTAACATCATATTTTTCTGTTAATTTTAAAATATCTTCTGTTCTTTCTTTAGCATATGGTGTATAATCTTGATTGAAAGCAATATATTCAACATCATTGTTGTCAAATATATTACTAATTACAGTTGTTAATTTTCCATAAAACAATTGCAACTTATTATTTGTTATTTTCCTCAAATTTTCAATTGATTCAACCATAAATTGAATAGAATTACTATTATAATATTTATTTTTAGTTTTAGAGGTTTGTTCAGGTGTAAAAACAAATATTGGAACAATATTTTTAGAAACTTTAGACAATTCATTAAGAGCAAGATTATCGACAATTCTTAAATCACGATGAAAAAGAAAAATACTAATTGATTCTTTAGACATAATGGATGCTTTTTATTTTTTAAAATATAAAATTATAAAAATAAAAACTTATAAATATAAATATAAATAAATGAACAATTATAATTTTAGTTTGTTTAATAATTATTTTATTGTATTTTTAATTATATTGGTTGTTGTAATTATGTTTTTGATATTTTACAATATAATTAAACCAAGTAAAAGTACTTCTTCCACTTATTTTAATTTTCAACCTTATCCTAGTATATCTCCAAAAGATATTCCGGATAATATAATCGGAAACACGAAGGATAGTTGTTATAATAAATTAACCAAGTGTAATTTAAATGATCCTGAAAATTTACAATGTAATTCGTGTAGTGGTGATTTCACCTGCGCACAAGTTAATAAAAGTCTAAATTTAAATTCTAATTTAAAAATAAACGGCCAAGATGTCCCTGATACTCAACCTGATGAGGGGTGGTGTATTCCATCTCTTCCAGAAACTCTAAAATGTAATTCTTTTACAGGAAAATGGGTGTGGTCTAATGACGAAAATTGTAGTAATGATCATGCCTCCAGTCAGTGTTGGTCATGTGAATGTAGATATCCCGATTTATTTAGTGGACAAGAGTGTTCAAAACAAATAGCATGTAAAGCTATTTTAGATAATGCTAATCTTAGCAAAGATGAAATTATAGGTCAAGACGGAAATTTTCTGGTGTCAACGCAATATAATCCTCTAGGTCAAAATATTATATTTAATCCAAATAAGTCTACCGATAAAATGACACCCGACGAAATTAAAGTGTTGATGGATCAAACGCCATATGATTCAAATGATAATAATCAACCTTATTTTAGATGTGCGTGTGGTAATTATCCTTGTAACCCATTAGGAGATGGATCTGATTGTAGAAATGCCGGTCTAGGTACTAATTATAGTTGCATTGCTCAAACTGGACAAACAACTGGAACATGTTCTCCTAAAGATTCAAATTATTCAACCACTTATATGAATTTAGAAAATGATCCTTATATGTGCCATATCAATCCCTGTGGAAAAATAAATAATTTTACTACATCAAAAGATATTCAAGTAAAAGGCTCTTGTTCAAATGACTCGACTAAATCTTGTGATTCGTCAAATAGCTGTGGTACAGGAGCTTATTGTAATTTTTATTGCGAATGTCCTAATGGTTTTATGGGTATAAATGAAGAAAATTGTAATGCAACTAAAGAAAATAATAAATTATATGGTACATGCGTACCTTTAAGTGACATTGGTGTAAATTATGATGCAAAAAATAAAGAATATACATGTGTAACAGGTTATAGTAGGCAATGTAGAAGTAATTATGCTAATTATGATAATCAAGGATTATCTCCATGTGATAATCCATATAATCCAATAGGTTACGAATGTTATGATCCATGTCCAAATACTAATTGTAATTATAGAGGAATAGCTGCATATAAAACTGGTAAATGTAAAAATGCTCCAAACACCACTTGTACAACTAATAGTGAATGTGGTAAAGAACCTGGTCAAGGAGATAATATTTGTGTTTATTCTAATGACTGTACTTGTGTTTGTCAAAATGCAAATAATAATGTATGTGATACAATAAATTCTAGATATGTAGGTTTAACTGGACCAACAAGTTTAGAAAATATATGTAATTCATATGGTGAGATATGTAAAATGTCAGGTAATAAATGTATTAAAAAAGATCTAAGCAGTATAGCTCCATTTGTAGGTTGTAATAACCCTTATTATTCAGGTAATAACTGTGAAAATCTCTATTGTGATGGTAGTACAAATATTTCATGTGATGATGGAAGCTTTCAACCAGAGGGGGGAATTGCTACTCATAAATTTCATATATCTAAAGATAAATTATATTTTTGTGAAGATTTAAAAGGTAAAGATTTTAGCGATTTAAGTTTTTTTAAAGGTTTTAATAAAGATGGTTTATGTTCATATTCATATATTGTCGATGCACATCCTGAAGTTGGTAATGCATATTGCAATGGTACATCTGGAGGATGTTAATTTATTTTTAAAATATTTTTAACCATAAAATTAGCTTAAAAATAATAAATATTATAAATCAAAAACATGTATATACTCCACCAATAACAGTACAGAATTGTGTATCACATTCTATAGGTTTAAACGACATACATTTACTGTTAGAATCTTGATTAAATGGATATTTACAATCTTTACATTTATATGTATATGTTTTAGGATTTGTTGAAGGTGTTATTTCTTCAATATAACATGTACCCCTTTCTCCACATGGATTTTCTGCACATAAATTTTTACAATTGTAACCTACTTCTGAATAATTATTTTTTATACGAACAAAACCTGCAGTTTGATTACAAACACAACCATAGTTTGGGGTAAAATGAGAAGGTCCAATTACACATTTTCCTTCGTCTACACCGCAATCTGAATCAGAACTACACATTTTATCTGTTTTTTCGCAATATGAAAAAGTATTTTTTTGACATGTATCTCCTTTCCCACAATCCGAATCATTCTTACATGCTTTAGTATTATCATTTTTACATACATTTATAATACATGGATCTGGTAAACATCTTGGTTTATCATTACATAATCTTTTCATAGAAGAAATATCTGGTGCATCCGATTCAATTATATCAGTTGGGCATCTAATATACCCAGGAGGACAAATACATTTATTAGCTGTAAAATCTTTAAAATCTTGAGAAATATTTTCAATTATAGT
>JACCDO010559980.1_pt1 | contig 17751 bp, 18 predicted proteins | sample 7446101 | NCBI WGS metagenome assembly JACCDO01 (sample SAMN15323440, study PRJNA562643) | freshwater metagenome | isolation source: river surface water | place: USA:Blue River Watershed | collected 2017-08-16 | reverse complement strand
TTTGTTGGTTTCATTGCCGGCGTGACCGCCCCCGCAGGCAAACGCATGGGCCATGCCGGTGCGCTGATTGCCGGTGGTGCTGATACGGCCGATGCCAAGCTGGCCATCATGGAAGAGTGCGGCTTTGTCGTCACACGCAACCCCTCTGAATTGGGCAAGCTGCTCAAAGCTCAGCTGAAGTAAACTGTGCGCCGCTCACTGGCGGCTGTGGTTTGCCACAATACCGAAGCCGGATGTCCTGCGGGACAATCCGGCTTTGCGCTTTTTGACCTCAAAAATGGCCGAGCCCGCTCTGGCCGAAAAGGAACACCGTGGAAGAATTTCTGACCCCCCATTTCTGGTTCGCCGTTGGCCAGATCATCATGATCGACATCTTGCTTGGCGGCGACAACGCGGTGGTGATCGCGCTGGCTTGCCGTCAACTGCCTGACCACCAACGCCGCAAAGGCATCATTTGGGGCACTGCGGGTGCCATCGTGTTGCGCGTGATCTTGATCTTCTTTGCGCTCACCTTGTTGGCCATTCCCTTCTTGAAGTTTGTCGGCGCCGTGCTGCTGATTTGGATCGGCGTGAAGCTGCTGACCCCCGATGAAGACGACGATCACAGCAACATCCAAGGCAGCGACAAGCTGTGGGGCGCTGTCAAAACCGTGATCATTGCCGACTTGGTGATGAGCGTGGACAACGTGATTGCCATCGCCGGCGCGGCCCAAACTTCGGGCAATGCCGATCACCAAATGCCATTGGTCATCTTTGGCCTGTTGGTGAGCATTCCAATCATTGTGTGGGGCAGCCAGCTGGTCCTGAAATTGATGGACCGCTTCCCCATCATCATCACCGCCGGTGGCATGTTGCTGGGCTGGATTGCCGGCACCATGATGCAAACCGACCCCGGCCTGGCCGCCTACATCCCGCAAGAAAAAGTGTGGGGCTACGGCTTGGGCATCGCAGGCGCTTTGCTGGTCTTGGGACTGGGCAAATTCATCATGGCGCGCCGTCAAGCACCCTCGGAAGACGCCAGCGCCTGATGGGCGTCAAGCGGGCTTTTGATGTGGATGGACTACCATCGAAGTCCATTCACAGGGAGACACCATGAACAAGAAGCAACAAGGTTTGACGCTGATTGAGCTGATGATCGTGATCGCGATCATTGGCATTTTGGGCGCGCTGGCGCTGCCGGCTTACCAGGACTACACCATCCGAGCAAAAGTGGCAGAAATGCTGTTGGCCGCCAACGGCTGCAAAACCGCTGTGAGCGAAGCGGTCAGCGCCTCGTCCGATGCGAGCGTGGCAGCCGCTTTGCCCACGGCTTGCGCCAGCCAAGCCAGCAAATACGTGGCCAGCGTGGCGGTTGATGGCAATGGGGTGATCACGGTAGTAGGCCAGCATGAAGCCCTGCGCGGCAACACCAGTGCATCGGCCAACACACTGGCACTGACGCCACTGCTGAGCGGCGACACCGCCCTCAATGGCAGCACCGATGGCGGCAAAACCATCACCGGATGGCGTTGCGGCCCCGCCTCCAGCAACGGCTTGCCCCCAAAATACTTGCCGGCTTCATGCAAAGCAAGCTGAGTCACACAAGCCTCACACCACGCCCTGCTCAAGCCAGGGCGTTTTTCATGGTGCCTTGGCCATGACATTGAACTTCCGATCGTCCACCGCATGGGACACCGCCGGGCGCGGCCATTCGATCTGGGTGGGCTTGCTCATGGTGCTGCCTTGGATTGCGCCTTGGTCGCCACCGCCACAAGCCAACACCGTGCCTTTGCTGGTCAGTTGGGCCTGCATCGGAGGGCTGCTGGTGCTGGGCCTGCGCATCACGGCCTTGGACATCGCCCGCGCATGGGCCATCGCCGCTCTGTTGAGCAGTGTGATGGGCTTGATTCAGTATTTTGGCGCCGCTTCTTTCTTCCACGATGCGGTGCACATCGCGGCCATGGGCGAGGCCAACGCCAACCTGCGGCAGCGCAACCAACTCGCCACCTTGCTGGCCATCGGCATCTTGGCGGTGCTGTGGTGGCAAGCCCATGGGCTAGACCGCCGCCATGCCCTGTGGATGCTGGCCTTGCTGGCCGTGGGCAACGCCGCCACCGCCTCGCGCACAGGGTTGTTGCACATGGGTTTGGTCACGGCCCTGGCGTTGTTCGGCGCCCTGCGCACGCGGGAAACCCAGCGGCACCGCCCCGATGCATCCCGCTTTTTGGCAATCTGGGCTTTGGCCGTTTACTTCTTGGCCAATGCGGCCTTGCCTTGGAGCTTGAGCGCTTTGTATGGACAAGACGTGGTCGACGCCTGGACCCGCATGGGCCACAACGAAGGTTGCGGCAGTCGCCGTGTGTTGTGGGCCAATGTGATCGAATTGATCGGCCAAAAGCCTTGGACAGGTTGGGGCTGGGGTGAACTCAAATATGCCCACTACATCACCCCTTACCCCGGCGGGCCAGAGCAACGGTTTTGCGACATTTTGGGCAACGCCCATAACTTGCCTTTACATTTGGCCGTCACGCTGGGCTTGCCCGTGGCCGTCGTTTTGCTCATCGCCCTGGTGGCCTTGCTGTGGCTGGCGCGCCCGTGGCAAAACCGAAACCCCTCTGTGCCCTTGGCGGGCTCTGTTTTGCTGGTGATCGGCTTGCACAGCCTGTTGGAGTTTCCTCTTTGGTATGGCCCATTCCAAATGGCGGTGATGTTGTGTGCTGCGTTGTGGCTCACACCCGAAATCAGCCTCACCCCCCTCACTCAGAAGGCCAGGCGCATTGTGCAAGGCATCGGCATGCTGATGTTGGCGGGGGTCTGCTTGGTTGGAGTGGACTATGCGCGGGTGCATCAAATTTATTCCCCGCCCCAAGAACGTTGGGGCATTTGGCGCAACGACCCTTTGGGCGCTGCTTACAGCAGCTGGTTTTTTGGCCGCTCGGCCACTTTTGCTGAACTGAGCATGACCCGCGTGAGCCCAGAAAATGCGGCATGGGTGATGGACACCAGCTTGCAAATGTTGCATTACTCGCCCGAGCCGAAGGTGGTGCAACAACTGATGCTCAGCGCTCACCTGCTGGGACGACAGGATCTGGTGGACCTGCACCGAGCCCGATGGCAAGCCGCATTTCCGAATGTTCCGGTGCCGGTGATGCCATAATTTTTGAGCGCAAGCGTCTCCGCAATCTTTCCAAGAAAGACTCCCCTCTATGAAACGCCGGATGTTCATTCAAACAGGTTTGTCTTTTTCAACACTCGGATTTATATCTTCCGGGATGGCCAATGACTTTGGCGCCTCAAAAGGCTTTCCTGGCGGTTGGCCCCCTCTGAATGAACGCGGCGGGCAACCTTTGCCATGGGTGAATCAAGATTACTTGGTCAATAACATGTCGGGCGGCATGGAGCCGCTTTTTAAACATGCGGTGGTCAAGGCTTCCAGCACACCTTCTGCCTTGAAGACCCAAAAAACCCGCTTCAAGCTCAACTTCAACACGACTTTTGAAGACTATCAAAAGCAAATGGGCAAGCCTGCGATGCTGGTCGCTCGCGCTGACACCCTACATTACGAAAACTATGAGTTTGAACGCAACGCCAGCATGCGTTTTTACAGCAAGTCCATGGCCAAAAGCGTACTGGGATTGCTGACCGGTTTGGCCTTGGAAAACGGCGTCATTCAGAGTCTGGACGACCCGATTGAAAAGTACGATGACCGCCTCAAAGGCAAGCCCTTGGGTGCCGTCAAAATTCAACAAGCGCTGAACATGTCCAGCGGGGTGGATATTTGCCAACTCCAATGTGGCCAACGCAACGATTACGAGCGTTGGGAAGAAGCTTCGTTTGCTGGCCTAGGGAGGGTCGACCGGGTGCTGGGACGCCTGCGAACACTGAATACGGATGCCGACAAAACGGCCATTGAATGGCCATGGGGATTTAAAAATCCCAGCGGCACTGCTTTCAATTATTCGAGCGTTGACCCCCATTTGGTGAGCATGGCGATACGGGGCAGCGCCAAAATGTCCATCGCGGCCTTCACTGAAAAAATGCTGTGGCAACCCCTCGGCGCACAAGCCGATGCGATGTGGTTCACGGACTCCAAGTTGTCCGAAGAAGTGGCCGGAAGTTTCTGCGCCACCCTCAGAGACTGGGGACGAATTGGGCTGTTGGTCGCGCACAAAGGGGCCGCCAATGGCAAACAGATTCTTTCCGAATCTTGGTTCAGCCAATACCGAAATTTCAAACCGGATGAGACCTATCTCAAACCCGGAAACATTGCCAACAAGCCCAACAAAGAAGGCTACAAAAACTTTGTCCACATTCCCCATGACAACCCCGATTGGCTGCGTTTCGGGGGCGACTTTGGTCAAGCCATTTACATCGACCAAAAATCAGGCACCGTGCTGGTGATTCTGAGCGTCAACAACAACGCCCAAGCCTATAACGACCTCTTCAAGGCCTCGATTGCGACGCTGGGTTGATGCCCGCCGACATGGGCATCGTTCATTTCGCGTCCGATTGAAATCTGGGATGTGCTCGAAGCTTAAAAATCACCCGATGGGCGGGTTTTATGGAATTAGTGGTAAAAATTGGAACTATCAAGTTTTGCCATTTTTGGAGTTTGCCCATGAAAACCCCCCGTCTTGTCTTCACTGCGGGTCTGCTTGCATTCAGCTGGGCAACTGCTTGGGCCCAAAACTGCAACCCTGCACCTGCCAACGTGGCCACTCTAAAAGAGGTGCGGCCACAGTCTTTCTCCGTGGAAGGCCCGCTGGCTGACTTTGACCCGTGCCACCGCTCAAGCCAATTTCAAATGCCGCGCAACAACCTCAAGCCGCCTTTGATGATGGTGCTGCATGGGGGTGCGGGCCTTGACGGCGCCACCCGCAATGCGGCCGAAGCGTTTCGCAGCAAGGGCTTTGCGAGCTTGATTTTTGATGCGTATGAGCACAATGGCTTTTACCAAGGCCCACAATTTTGGGCCTCCAAGGGCACCAATGAAGCGCGCCAACGAATGATCTACAAGGTGGCTTTGAGCGCTTACGAATGGGCCCTCAAACGCACCGACATCGACACGAGCCAGATCTACTTTCACGGACTGTCCAATGGGGCGACGGTTCTTTTCAATATTGCGGGTGTCGTCTCACCCAACCATGTCAAAGGTATTTTTGCGGAGGGTGGACCCAGCGTTGGATTGGGCATGCCCGATAAGTTCAATGTGCCCTTGCGTCTGGTTTACGGCAAATTAGACAACTACGCCGGCAAGACTGAGGACGACATGATTTGGCTTCGACAAGAGATCTGCTTGCTCAACGTGATCGAATTCAACCACCCCAGCGGCACCTCCAAGAACTGCAATGGCGCGGTGAATCCATTCGGATTGACGCAGAGTGTGTTCAGTTGGTACGAGCAGCAGAAAAGCAAAGGTGCCGACATCGACATTTGGTTTTATGACAACGCGGCACACGGCATGTTTTTGGGGCCATTACAAAAAAACATGATCACTTACGGGGTGAATCTGCGCCGCTTTGCCTGGGTGGGTGGCGATGCGAGTGCCAAAAACAAACTGCTGGATGACATCGATCGTTACCGTCAAGGACGGTGAGGGCGATCACCCCAACCAAGTCTGCACCTGAGTCCGCGAGGGCATGGCCGTGACCGCCCCACGCGCTTGCGTGGACAAGGCTGCTGCCGCATTGGCCCAGCGCAGCGCTTCAGGCCAAGCGCAAGACTGTGACAATGCCGCGGCCAAAGTGCCAGTGAAGGTATCGCCTGCACCAATGGTGTCGACCACTTTGACCGCATGACCGGGCACATGCAGCGGCGCTTCATCGCGTCGATACAAAGCACAACCACGCTCACCCAACGTGACCACCACGGCGCCCACACCGCGCGACAACAGGGTGCGCGCGGCCGTGGCCACATCGGTGGCTTGGGCCAGCATCAACAACTCGCCTTCGTTGGGCGTGAGCACGTCAATGCAGGGCCACAAGTCTGCGGGCAATGGCATGGCTGGCGCGGGGTTCAAGAGGGTCAAAGCGCCGTAGCTTTTGGCGATTTCAAAGGCCAATCGGGTCGCCGCCAAGGGCACTTCGCACGAGGCCATGACCACGCGGGCTTGGCTCAGCAGCGATTGGGCCGCGCTCACATGCACAGGGCTCAAGCCCGCGCCGGCGCCCGGATAGACGGCAATCGAGTTGTCGCCATCGGCATAGACCAGGATGAGCGCGGTGCCATTGACCTCACCCTCGCCACGCACCACAAACTGACTGTGAATGCTCTCTTTCGCCCACAAGTCCAAGCCCATTTGTCCGAAGTCGTCACCGCCAATGCGGGCAATCAATCCCACCTGCGCCCCTTGCCGAGCCGCCGCAATCGCCGCGTTGCTGCCCTTGCCGCCAGGCAACCGCTCAAAGCCTTGGGCCAGCTGGGTTTGGCCGCGCTGCAAGGGGCTGGCAATTTGGGCAATCAAGTCGACATTCCAACTGGCCACGCAGACGACTTCGACCGCCATCAACCGGCTCCAGGTGTGCCGTAACCCATGGTGCGGGGCAGCCACAAAACAATCTCAGGAAACACCGTGATGGCCACCAGCAAGCCCAACAGCATGACCAAAAACAGCCACCCCTCGCGCATCATCTCGCCAATGGGGATGCCGGTCAGCGCCTTGGTCACAAACAGCAGCATGCCAAAGGGTGGGTGAATCAGGCCGATCATCATGTTCAGCACCACCAACACGCCAAAGTGCACCAAATCCACGCCCAGCAATTTGGCTGCGGGCAAGAGCATGGGCACAAACACCAAGAGCAAAACCGAGACATCCAAGAAGCATCCCAAGATCAAAAACAGGGCGTTGACCATGAACAAAAATTGCAGCCGGCTCAGGTGCAAGTTGTCGACCCAAGCGGCCATGGCTTGCGGCACGCCTTCCGAAGTGAAGGCGTAGTTCAACATGAAGGAGCCCGCCAAGATGATGGTGATCACCGCGCTGGCGCGGGTGGACTCGAGCACCACGCCCCAAAAGGCACGCCAATTGAGCGCTCTGAACACAAACGCTGCCAGCACCAAGGCGTGCAATGCCGCCACTGCGGCGGCTTCGGTGGGGGTGAAAGCCCCCGAATAAATGCCGCCCAACAAAACAACAGGCATGGACAATGGCAGCGCACCTCGGAACAAAATCGCTGGCCACTCTTTGAGAGGAATTGGTTCTTCGCGGGGCATGTTGCGCTTGCGCGCGATGTAGTGCACCACCACCATCATGAGCACGGTCATGCAGACGCCAGGCATCACACCGCCCAAAAACAAGGCACCCACCGATGCACCCGAAACCAGTGCATAAATCACCATCGGGATGGACGGCGGAATGATGGGCCCCAAAGTGGCACTGGCCACCACCACGGCACCGGCAAAGCCGCGGGAATATTCTGGTTTTTTGAGCATCTGCTTGATCGTCACCAATCCTGGTCCGGCGGCATCGGCAATGGCGCTGCCGCTCATGCCCGAGAAAATCACGCTGACCAAAATGTCGACTTGCGCCAAGCCCCCACGCATGCGTCCGACCAAGATGCGGCAAAAGTCAAAAATGCGCTCACTCACCGTGCCCGCATTCATGATGTTGGCTGCAAACACAAACAAAGGCACGGCCAACAACACATAGCTGTTGTAAAGGCCGTTGCTCACTTGTTCAGCCACCAAACCCAGGTCTTGTCCTTTGACCGACAAATAAGCCACACCGGCCACCAGCATGGAAAACCCAATGGGCATGCGCAACAACATGCCCGCCACCACCACGCCCACCAGCGTCCACAAAGCCATCGTCATGTTGGAAGTCCTTGGGCTTCAAGGCCCTGTCCGCGAATGGCCTGCCAAATGCCCCATGCACTGCGCAAAACCAATGCCACCAGCAGCAGCACAAACGGTAAAAACACCCACTGGAATGAAATGTCCAACACCGGGGACGATTCGCGCGCCATGAATTGGACATAGTCCCAACTGGCCGGAATGGCCAGCAAAGCCAAGCCTCCGACCATCAGGTTGCCCACGATGCGCATGGCGCGCCGAGTGCCTTGGCCCACGCTGTTCCAGATCAGATCGAAGACCACCTGTTCGCGCTCGGGCACCATGAAGGCCGAGGCCCACAGGATCGCCCAGAGGTACAAAATGACGGCCAACTCATCGGTCCACGGCAGCGGTTTGTTGAAAACAAACCGTGCCGCGATCTGCACCAGAAACGTCAGGAACAAGCACAGAAAAATCAGACCGCCGAAGGTATCGGCGGCTCTTTTGAAGCCGCGCATGCTCAACGGGTGTTGTTGATGCGGTCAAGCAAACCGGCGGGCCACACTTTGGCGTAGTCGGACTTGGCATACGTGTCTTGCACCGATTTGCGGAAGGCCTCCAAATCGGGCGTGGTCACCTGCAGGCCTTGCTGCTTGAAGAAGTCGACAATCTGGCCTTCTTCTTTGATGCGGTTCTCATTGTTGTATTGCGCTGCGGCTTGTGCCGCGGCCTTGACGTTTTGCTTTTGTGCAGGGGTCAGGGCATTCCAAGTTTTGTTGGAGATGGCAATGAAGATGCTGTCCACCAAGTGGTTGGTCAACACCAGTTGCTTGGTCACCTCATAGAACTTGGCCGCACGCACAGTGGGCAGTGGGTTGTCTTGGCCATCGATGGTGCCCGTCTTCAGGCCCAGATACACCTCACCAAAAGCCAGCGGCGTGGCGGTGGCGCCCAAGGCTTCACCCAAGAACAACCATTCTTTGGTGCCCGGCATGCGCAGCTTGACACCCTTAAGGTCAGCCGGTGTTCTGACGTTGCGGGCCTCGCGCAAATTGACCTGTCGGGTGCCCAAATAGGCGGTAGCCAAAATGGTCACGTCCATTTTTTCAGAGACACTTTTGAACAGCCCTTCACCGATGGGACCGTTGAATACTTTTTGTTGGTGTGCGGGATCTCGCACCACATAACCGGCCGTGAAGATAGAAAACTCGGGCACCAATTTGGCCATGTCAAAGGCCGAAATGGCCGACAACTCCAAATTGCCACGGGCCATCGCAGCGGGCTCTGTGCCTTGCTTGAACAAAGAAGCGTTCAGGTTGATTTGGGTGTCAAATTGGTCGGGTGAGGCTTTGTCGAGGCTGTCCTTAAAGACGGTCCACATCTTGGCGTGCCAGTCATCGGGCACCGCCGGGGTAGAAATGCGCATCGGGATTTTGGTCTGGGCCAGGGCTTGGCTGCCCACACCGCACAAAGCGATGGCGGTCACGCTGGCGGCCAGCAGGCCACGGCGCAGATGAGATACTGATTTCATGCTTGTCTCCTTGGGGTGGTGAGTGAAACGGGTTATTCGTGTTTCGGGTCGATGTTGAACTGCAGCACTTCTTTGGCAAACGCCGCATGGGCCTCGGCCGTCATGGCCACCAACGGCGCGCGAACGCGCAACCAACTGGGGTCTTGGTGCAGGGTCGCCATGACACTTTTCAGTGCAGGCATCAAGGCATGGGGTTTCAACATGTTGAGCATGCTGTCCACGCGGTGCGCATCGTGCGCGGTACCCGGGGCATGCGGATCGAGCACCATGCGGTGCACGATGCGAGGCATGAAATTGGCCAATCCGCTGATGGCACCGGTGCTTCCCATTGGGCCCATCGTGGGCAGGTCGGGCTCGAAGCCCACATACACCGTCAGGGGCGGCATGAAGGCTTGGGCCAGCGCCACCGAATGGGCACGGTCACAACTGCTGTCTTTGATGCCCGCAATGGTGCCGGGGTAGCGTTTGAGTAATTCGGCAATCACGCCATGCGTCAAGCTGACGCCGATCACTTGGGGAATGTGATACAGGTAAAGACGCCAATCTTTCCGGTTCACGCCATCAATGATGTGGCAGTAGCCATTCAAGATGCCCTCATCGCTGATGCCTTTGAAGAAAAACGGCGGCAACACCAAACAACCGTGCACACCCTGATCCACTGCGTGGCGCGTCAACTCCAGCGTTTCAGTGACCGCTGCGCAACTGGTGGAGACCATGATGCGCTCAGCTGGAACGCCATGGGCGATCAGTTGCTCGACCGCTTCTTTGCGCTCTTGGAAAGAGAACGAGGGGCCTTCTCCGGTGGTGCCAAAAATCGTCACACCGCCGCAGCCCGCGGCGATCAGCGATTGCGCGTGTGCGGCCAATTTGCGATGGTCGATGTTCAGTTGTGCATCGAGCGGGGTCAACATGGCGGGCCAAATGCCCTGAAAGCCGTTGCGGCTGTTGGTGAGCGAGGCGGTCAAGTGAGCTCCGTCAAAGATGAAGAAAAGTCAAAGGTGGCCGGCGTGTTGAGCACGCGGCGGTCTTGCCCCAGCACCCTTTGGTGGGCGCTGTGGATGTGAAACGCCACATGTTGGGCCACCGCTTGCGCATCGCGGGCTTTCAGGGCTGCGATCAAATTCAAGTGTTCTTGCATGGCTGGCAGCAGCACTTCGGCCGACAAGGTCGAACGCTCTAAGTGAATCAATCGCACGCGCAGGCTGTTGATGCGGTAGGTCTGCGAGATGAGCTCGTTGCCCAAGGTGTCGATCATCAAATCGTGCAAGCCCCAATCAACCGAAGTGGCCTCGGTGAGCAACTCGTCGGTGATGCGCCCTTGCCGCGCGGTGTGCACGATGTGCAAATGGGCTTGTTCGATGTTGTTCAAATCGGCATCGCTCACCGACTCGACAAAATGCAATGCTGCTTCGCGCTCAAGCATGGCCCGGAGTTGAAAGGCGTTGTGGATGAGCTTCAGGTCAACATGGGCGATTTGCAAGCCGCGTTGCGGCACCGTGCGCAGCAGGCCTTCGGCCTCCAGTCGCGGAATCAACTCACGCACCGCGCCCAGCGGCATGTCCAACAATTGCATCAACTCGCGTTGTGAAACAAATTGGCCCGGCTGCACATTCGCCTGCAAAATTTGCTGTCGAAAATTTTCATACGCGCGTGCGCGCAGAGACTGTGGGTTGGGCGAGAGGCTCATGGCATTAATCGGTAGAGATCACGCCTTTGCGCAACAAGATGTTGGCGTATTTGCGCAAGTCACCGGTTTGCACCACCAAGCGGGCGGTGCGGGCTTGTTCGTAAAACGCAAAGCGCTCCAAACTGCCCGGCGCCGCTTCGCCTTGGGCTTGCAGATGTTGCGCAAATTCGGCCACGGGTACCGGAACCGCTTGCGCATCGCCCACCACTTGCATGGTCCACGCGCAAGGGGTGTCAAAAGTGTCCAGAGGCAAAACGCTGAGCACCGCCTCCAGCACTTGGGTGGTGCTGATACCGGGCAAGTGCACCCGCAGGGCCTGCGCCTGCTCGGCAATGCGATCGGCCGGAAAGTTGGCGTCCACCAGCGCCACATCATCGCCGTGGCCGAGTTTGGCCAGGCCATAAAGCAACTGAGGCGTCAACAAGGGTGAGATGTTTTTAAGCATGACTTGCTAACATGTTAGGTAGAGTTGGGCTTGTATGTTCCCCGTAGTTACCCTGCCTACGTGTTTTTTCACAGCACTGGTCAGCTCAACGATTGCCCTCTACGATGCCCGTCTTGCTTGGGGTTTGCGCTTTATGACATCACCTGTTTACTTGCCATGTACCGATGGCTCACGCTTGGGTTTGGGCGGGGCGCCGTTGGGCAATTTGTTTGAAGCCCTGAGCGACGCCGAAGCCCGCGCAGTGGTCGACGCTGCCTGGGCGGACGGGTGCCGCACCTTTGACACCGCGCCGCACTACGGCCACGGCCTGTCTGAGCGGCGGCTGGGCGACGCTTTGCGCAGACACCCCCGCCACAGTTGGCGCTTGTCGTCCAAGGTGGGCCGCTTGCTGAGCCCGCAAGCCCAAGTGCCAGACGAACAACACAGCTATGTGCAGACGCTGCCTTTTGTGCAGCATTGGGATTTATCGGCCAGTGGCGTGCGCCGCAGCATCGAAGACAGTTTGCAGCGACTGGGCTTGGCCCAATTGGATGCGGTCTATGTGCACGATATTGACGCGCACACTCAGGGCGATCGCGCGGCGCAGGTGCTTCGGCAAGTGTTGGACGAAACCTTGCCCGAACTGGCGCGCTTAAAACAAGAGGGCTTACTCAGCCACATCGGCTTGGGGGTGAATGACCACGATATCGTGCTGCAAGTGCTGCGGCATGCGCCGCTGGATGCCTTGATGCTGGCGGGCCGCTACACCTTGCTGGACACGGTGGCACTGCCCACATTGATGCCGCTGTTGCAAGAGAGAAAAGTGGCTTTGGCATTGGGCGGCGTTTTCAATTCTGGCATCTTGGCCACGCGCCTCACAACAGACCGACCGCTGACTTTCAACTACGCCCCTGCCGGTCCGGAATGGGTGCGCAAAGCTTGGGGGATTCAGGCGGTCTGTGACCAACACGGAGTGAGCTTGCCCGCTGCCGCCTTGCAATTTGCACTGGCGCATCCGGCCACACACATTGTCATGCTGGGGGTGCGCAGCCCCGCCCAATGGCAGGCTGCCCGAGCCGCAGAACGCGAAGTGATTCCGGACGCGTTTTGGCAACAACTGCGCCATGAGGGCTGGATTCCAGCGGAGGCCCCATGATCGACGCCCACTTTCACTGCTGGCAATTGGCGCGGGGAGACTACGGCTGGCTCACACCCGAACTGTCGCCGATTTACCGCGATGTCAGCGTGGCCGAATGGCAGCGCCACGCCCAACGCTGGGGCATTCAAGGTGGGGTGCTCGTGCAGGCTGCGCCCACCGCACAAGAGACCGAATTTTTATTACAACAGGCGCAAGCAAAGGCACAGGAACAGGCACAGGAACAAGTACAGGCTCAGCCGCACCCCACACCCCCCGCCGTATGGGGTGTGGTGGGCTGGATCGACATGTTGGCGCCCGACGCAGTGGCGCAAGTCGAGCGCTGCGCAGAGCGGCCTTTGCTCAAGGGTTTGCGCCCCATGTTGCAAGACCTGCCCGACCCCGATTGGATCTTGCAGCCAGCCATCCAGCCCGTGCTCTCAGCGATGGCACGTCGCGGTTTGGTGTTCGACGCACTCATCAAGCCCGTGCACTTGCCACGCATATTGGCCCTGACGCAGGCGCATCCTGACTTGACGGTGGTGGTGGACCACGGCGCCAAGCCCGCGATCGATACCAACGCCATGGCGCAGTGGGCGGCCGACCTCTCGGCCTTGGCCCGCGCCACATCGCCAGAGCGCGTGGTTTGCAAAATGTCGGGCTTGTTGACCGAAGTGCCTTCGACAGAGTGGGTTGCTGAAGGGGCAGGGGCAGCGGCAATGTCAGGCCTGCAAGACAGGATGCGCCCTTGGTGCCAGCGGCTGCTGGACATTTGGGGACCACAGCGCTTGTTGTGGGGCAGCGACTGGCCCGTGCTGGATTTGGCTGCCTCGTACGACGCTTGGCGCGAATTGACTATGCAAGTCTTGGCGGGCCTGACCGCCCAAGAACAAGCCGCGATTTTGGGCGAGAACGCCCGGCGCATTTATAGGCTGTCGAACTGAACCAGCGCCTACTTCCCCGCCACAAAACTCCCCGACTTACCGCCATGTTTTTCCAACAGCGTCACGCCGTTGATGGTCATGCCCCGGTCCACGGCTTTGCACATGTCGTAGATGGTGAGCAGGGCGACTTGCACCGCCGTCAGAGCTTCCATTTCAACGCCGGTCTGGCCGATGGTTTCGGCGGTTGCGGTGCAAACCACGCTCGACTCGGCGGCTTTCACTTCAGACTCTACCGCCACTCGCGTCAAGCCAATCGGATGACACAGTGGGATGAGGCCCCCGGTTTTTTTGGCCCCTTGAATGCCGGCAATGCGGGCGATGCCCAGCACATCGCCTTTTTTGGCGGTGCCCGATTGGATGAGCGCCAGCGTGGCCGGCAGCATCTCGATGCGCCCCGTGGCCACGGCCACGCGACGGGTGCTGGATTTGCCGCCCACATCCACCATGTGGGCTTGGCCTTGGGCGTCAAAATGGGTCAAGACATCGTTAGACTGGGTCATGGTGCTGCTGGCAAATGGCCATTTACAAAAGGTTGACAAGGATGGCGCATCATACGATTCCCAAGCTTGCATCTCCGAGACTTTGATCACTTTGAAAAAGACTTTCCGCCCCTCTCGTTTGTTGTTGATGTTGCTGCTGGGCGCCATGAGTTGGCCCTCAGGCTGGACGCAAACCCAAGCGCTGCCTTCACTCGGCAATGGCGAGGGCATTTCTCTGTCTGCAGAGCGAAAATTGGGCGACCGCGTGGCCCGCGAGCTGTACCGCGACCCCGATTATTTAGAAGACCCGGTGCTGGACGAATACATCCAGCGTTTGTGGGCGCCGCTGGTCAAGTCAGCGGCGGCGCGGGGTGATTTGTCACCCGAATTACAAGAGCGTTTTGCTTGGCGCATCTTGCTGGGTCGCGACCGATCGGTGAACGCCTTTGCCTTGCCGGGGGGTTATTTGGGGGTGCATTTGGGCTTGATTGCGGTGGTCAGCTCAAATGACGAATTGGCCTCGGTGCTGGCGCACGAATTGAGCCACGTCACGCAACGCCACATTGCGCGCTCAATGGAAGAGCAGTCCAAGATGACCCCTTGGGTCATTGGCTCGATGATTTTGGGCGCCATCGCGCTGAGCAAAAACCCGCAGGCCGCGCAAGGCCTGATTGTGGGCGGGCAAGCGGCGGCCATCCAATCGCAACTGAGCTATTCACGCGACATGGAACGCGAGGCCGACCGGGTGGGCTATGGCGTGCTGGCCGATGCGGGGTTTGACCCCCAAGGTTTTGTCGGCATGTTTGGCAAGTTACAACAAGCCGCCGGCTTGAACGACAGCGGGGCTTTTCCTTATTTGCGAACCCACCCGCTGACCACCGAGCGCGTGGCCGACATGCAAGCGCGCTTGCAGCTGAACAACAACCCCACGCGGCCTGCCGCCGATGTGTCGCAAGCTATGCTGGCAGCGCGGGCCAAGGTCTTGTCGCAAAACAGCGTTGAGGCTTTAAAGGCTTGGACACAAGACACCAAGGCCACATCGCCTCAAGCCACGCCCGCGCAAAAAGCCGGGGCTTTGTATGCGGCCACTTTGTCGTTTTTGCAATTGCGCGACATGGCCGCCGCCGAACGACAACTGCAAGCGCTCATCCTCACCGTGGCCCAAGATGCACCGGCCAAACGCTTGGCGACCTTGTTGCAGGCCGAGGTGGCGGTCAAGCAAGAGCGCTTTGAACAGGCGTTTCAGGTGCTGCAAAGCCTGAACGCTTCGCCGCTCACCGCACCACAACAGCCCCAAGCCCTGCCGCGCCCCGAACTGATGGCCACCGCCGAAGTCTTGTTGCGTCTGCCGCCTCACCCCGCACGTGTCGCCGTCACGCAGCAGCTGCGCGACCAAGTGGTGTTGGCGCCGCATGATGCACAAGCCTGGAACACCTTGGCGCGGCTTTACGCCTTGCAAGGCCAAACGCTGCTCTCGCTGCGGGCAGAGGGCGAAGCCCAAATGGCTCGACTGGACTGGACAGGGGCGGTTGACCGATTCCGGGCAGCACAAGATTGGGCCAAAAACAACCGCTTACAAGCGGGTGACCACATTGAAGCGTCGATTGTTGACACCCGCTTGCGGCAAGTCCAAGCACTGATTCGCGACTTGCAAACCAAGCGCTAAAGATCCCGTCAGCGCATCACACGGCCCCTGCGGCAAAACGGCTTTACTGAGGCGCTATGATCGCCGTCCTGCTTCTTTCACACCATGGCCGGAATACACATCACCGACATCGAAGCCGCCATCAACCACTGGCGCATCAAGAACCCCTCTCCCGATGGGGTCACGCTGCCGCGCGAGTTGCGCGCTTTGGCGGAGGTGTATGCGCTGATGGTCTATTACAAGCACGATTTGGCCGACGAATTCACCCTGCCCTTGGCGGCCGCCGAGGCGTGGCAAGACTGGTATGCCAGCACCCCCGACACGCCTTGCATCGCAATTTGCTCAACCAGCCAAGGCGATGAAACCTGCAAAGGCTGCGGGCGCAGTTTTGAAGAAGTGCAACTGTGGACCGAAATGACACCGGGCGAAAAACGCGCGGTGTGGCACCGCATCACGGTGGACGGCAGCTCTTGGCGCTTCAACCGATATGCTGAACGTGCGGCCGAAGACCGCCACTGGGCCAAAGCCGCCGCCGAGGCGCAAGTCAAGCTGGACTTGGGCCCCAAATAAAGGCCATTGGCGCTTATTTCCAGCGGGCCAGCTCGAGGTGCACGCTGCCCAAGTCGCTGCTGAAGGTGACTTCGCCCTCTTGCACGGTGGCCTGCAATTGCATGCTGCGCTCTGCCAATTTGGCCAGCTCTTGTGAGCCCTCGGTGGGCACGCGCCACACCTGCAACTTGTCCAGGCGGGTGAGTTTGGTTTCAATGCCTTTCCACCAAATTTCGGCGGCGTGGTTGAAACAGTACAACAGCACTTCATCGGCCTTTTGGCAGGCCTTCATGATCGGCTTGTCTTCCGGCTGGCCGACCTCGATCCACAAGCGGGTCTGGCCGGTGAAATCGCGCAGACTGACATCGGGGTCATCGGGGTCAGACAGCCCCGCGCCAAAAGCCAATTTGCCGTCGCCGCCGCACACCGCCTGCAATTTGTAGGCATTGATGGCCAAGGCCAGCAAGCGAATCATCATGCGTTCGTCGGTTTCGCTGGGGTGGCGCGCCAGCGTGAGGGCGTGGTCTTCGTAGTAGCTGTGATCGATGTCCGCGATGGACAGGTTGGCTTTGTAGATGGTGGACTTGAGGGCCATGTCAACCCATCAGACCCGACGGGCCAGTTCAGCGGCCTTGCCGATATAGCTGCCGGGCGTCATCGCGAGCAGCCGGTCTTTGTCGGCTTGCGGAATATCAAGACCCTGAATCAAGCCGTGCAGATCGGCCGCGGTCACGCTTTTTCCGCGCGTGACTTCTTTCAGTTTTTCATAAGCGCCTTGCACCCCGTAGCGGCGCATGACGGTTTGAATCGGCTCGGCCAAGACCTCCCAAGCCGCATCCAAATCAGCGGCCAAGGCCTCTTCATTGAGCTCAAGTTTGTTCAGGCCCGTCATCAACGAGGCATACGCCAAGGTGGTGTAGCCCAAGCCCACGCCCATGTTGCGCAGCACGGTGGAGTCGGTCAGGTCGCGCTGCCAACGGCTGATGGGCAGTTTTTCGGACAGGTGTTTGAGCACCGCATTGGCCAAGCCCAAGTTGCCTTCGGCGTTTTCAAAGTCGATCGGGTTGACCTTGTGCGGCATGGTGGACGAGCCAATTTCGCCCGCCTTAAGGCGCTGCTTGAAATAACCCAAGCTCACATAGCCCCAGATGTCGCGCGACAGGTCGATCAAGATGGTGTTGGTGCGGGCCACCGCGTCAAACAACTCGGCCATGTAATCGTGCGGCTCAATTTGGATGCTGTAGGGCTGGAAGGTCAGGCCCAAGCCCCATTGGCTGCTTTGGGTTTCACTCAGCTCAGGTGTCTCGACCACTTTCTTGGCAAACGCTTCCCAGTCAAAGTCGGGCCATGCCGACAAATGGGCGTTGTAGTTGCCCACCGCACCATTCATCTTGCCCAAGAGTTGAACGTTGGCGATTTTTTCACGGCACCCTTTCAGGCGCATCACCACGTTGGCCATTTCTTTGCCCACTGTGGTGGGGCTGGCGGTCTGGCCGTGCGTGCGGCTGAGCATCGGCACCTCGGCGTAGGCATGGGCCATGTCGCGCAGCTTGGCGATCACACCGTCCAAGGCAGGCAAGATCACTCGGGCCCGTGCGCCTTTCAGTT